>ERZ773269.107-NODE-107-length-88740-cov-11.925997_pt1 | contig 88740 bp, 106 predicted proteins | sample MGYA00511958_ERZ773269 | MGnify/ENA primary metagenome ERZ773269 (study PRJEB29015, sample SAMEA2737761) | human gut metagenome | biome: human gut; feature: human-associated habitat; material: faeces | place: China | collected 2012 ... | reverse complement strand
AGGTTACGAAGAGATCGGCAAGAAGCTGCGGGCTGAAATGGACGAGAATAAGTAAATGAATCGTCAGCAACTCAATAAGCAACGTCATCATCTGCAGATGCGAATTGCTGTTTGGTGTGTTTTGACAATTTGCTTTACGATTTTAAATACGTTCAAACTAATCCCATTCTTGCAGTGGGTTATGTGGATCGCAGCACTATATACCTTTATTTTGATTATTATTTGGGTTTATTTGACGATCCAACTGATGAAAAAATAGAAGAACCATTCAGAAACTTTGCTAGTTTCTGAATGGCTCTTATTTTTAATAATCATTTAACTTTGAGCACTTTCCTGAACCAAACCGTTGAAAAAGTGTTTGACTGAAACTTGACCACCACGTGAGGCAGTACCGTTAATAATTTTCATTTCATTATGAACATTCTTGTATTCAAAAAGGTTATTAGCATATTCCAAAATAATATCGTTTTCTGGATAATCAATGCACATGTGGGCGAGGTTATTTAGCCCCGTCTTAAGGTCACGACGAATTCGCTGAAGAATAATTTTTTTACCGTGATCGTCACAGCGGAAAATTTCATGAAAGTTAATGTTATCAAACGTAATTCCTTGTTCAATCATGACATTGATAATCCGGGTAATGTCTTGGGCGCCAGAACCATTTGTAATCCCGAGAAAACGAAGAATTGACTTCACATTTTCCTTTTCTTTACTCTTGAAGTTAATATTAGTTGTGTTTTGATTAGCAGCTCCACTGACCAGATCAAGGATCTGCAACATCCGGTTTGACATGTTGATGTTTTCGCCAATTAATTTAATGACAGTTTTTACTTCAGCAACGTTCAAGGGTTTTTCGATGCAAAAGTCAACTCCGGCCTGGTAAGCATTTGTCCTTCCAGCAGGATCAAATGCCTGACTAACCATTATAAAATGAGGGTGATGGTTGCTTTGTTGAATTCGTTTAATTAGTTCAATTCCGTTAATTTGGGACAGGGACGGGTTAACAAACATAACATCAATACTTAGGCGAATAACGTCCTCAAATGCCTGCTCAGCATTGAAGGTTGTACCAACAACTGAATTATTAAAGTCATTTTCAATAATATCTTTAAGGAGAGATGTAGCGTTATTATCATTATCAACAATGTAGAAGTTCATTTTAATACCTCGAATCAAATTGAGTCATTTTGAGTTTATTTGAAGCTAAAGCGAAAGTCAATAATAATTCATTAGATATTGAATATTAAGCATACTGATTAATAAAATGCTTGTGAAATGTATATTATTGGGTTGAATAATGAATGAATAGTGATGGATCCGCTTTCTTTAAATGTATATTTTCGATCATTGTGAAAATAAATTTAAACTTTTTGGTGAATCATTTTGAAGCAAAATGAATTTTTCTGAAAGTGCTTACTATTATATAAACCGTAAAGAATTTCAAGGAGGAAATTTAATTATGGCATTCAATTTACGTAATCGTAGTTTTTTGACACTTTCAGACTTTAACAAGCGTGAAATGGAATACATGCTTGACCTTGCTGAAGATTTAAAGAAGGCTAAGTATGCTGGTACTGAAGGTAAGAACCTTGAAGGCAAGAACATTGCCTTAATCTTCGAAAAGAGTTCAACTCGTACTCGTTGTTCATTCGAAGTTGGTGCTAAGGATGAAGGTGCTCACGTAACTTACCTTGGCCCATCAGGCTCACACATTGGTCACAAGGAATCTGTTAAGGATACTGCCCGTGTTCTTGGTGGTATGTTTGATGGTATTGAATACCGTGGTTTCTCACAACGGAATGTTGAAACTTTGGCTAAGTACTCAGGTGTTCCAGTTTGGAACGGTTTAACTGATGAAGACCACCCAACACAAGTATTGGCTGACTTCTTAACTGCTCATGAAGTATTGAAGAAGCCTTACGAACAAATCAAGTTCGCCTTTGTTGGTGACGGTCAAGACAACGTATCTAACGCTTTGATGTTAGGTGCTGCTGTTATGGGTATGGAATACCACGTTGTAACTCCTAAGGAATTGAACCCAACTAAGGAAGTTCTTGACAAGGCTAACGCTATTGCTGCCGAAACTGGCGCTAAGATCGTTGTTTCTAACGACGTTAAGGAAGGCGTTAAGGGCATGGATGTTATCTACGCCGATGTTTGGGTATCAATGGGTGAATCAGATGACATGTGGGAAAAGCGGATCAAGCTTCTCAAGCCTTACCAAGTTACTAAGGAAGTTATGGACGCTACTGAAAACCCTAACGCTATCTTTGAACACTGTCTTCCAGCATTCCACAACCTTGACACTGAAGTAGGTAAGGAAATCTACAAGAAGTTCGGTCTTAAGGAAATGGAAGTTACTGATGAAGTCTTCGAAAGCAAGAACTCAGTTGTATTCCGTGAAGCTGAAAACCGGATGCACACTATCAAGGCTGTTATGGTTGCAACCTTAGGTGAACACAACTAAGGAGGACTCCTAAATGGCTAAAGTAGTTGTTGCCTTGGGTGGTAATGCCCTCGGTAAGTCTCCCGAAGAACAATTGAAGTTAGTTAAGAATACTGCTTCATCATTAATCGGGTTAATTGATGCTGGTAATCAAGTTGTTATCAGTCACGGTAATGGTCCACAAGTTGGTGCAATCAACCTTGGTATGAACTTTGCTGCTGAAAATGGTAAGACTGCTGCCTTCCCATTTCCAGAATGTGGCGCAATGAGTCAGGGTTACATTGGTTACCACTTACAACAAAGTCTTCAAAATGAATTGCACCGTCGTTGGATGAACAAAAATGTAGCAACTGTTGTTACTCAAATTGCTGTTGATCCAGAAGATCCTGCATTCCAAAATCCTTCTAAGCCTGTTGGTGACTTCTACACTAAAGAACAAGCTGAACAGATTGAAAAGGAAAAGGGCTACACCTTCAAAGAAGATGCTGGTCGTGGATACCGTCAAGTTGTTCCTTCTCCACTTCCACAGAAGATTATGGAATTGAACAGTATCAAGACCTTGATTGAAGCTGGCGATCTTGTTATTGCTGGTGGTGGTGGCGGTGTTCCCGTTATCATGACTGACGATGGCTTACAAGGTGTTCCAGCAGTTATCGACAAGGATCGTTCTAGCGCATTGCTTGCTGATAAGATTGATGCTGATACTTTAATCATCTTAACTGCTGTTGATTACGTATTTGTAAATTACGGTAAGCCAGATGAAAAGGCTTTGAAGACATTAAATGTTGCTGAAGCCCAAAAGTACATGGATGAAAAGCAATTTGCTGCTGGTAGTATGCTTCCTAAGATTGAAGCCTGCTTATCCTTCGTTGAAGGTCACCCAGAGCGGAAAGCTTTGATTACTTCACTTAACGGCTTAGACGATGCCCTTGCTGGTAAGGTTGGTACTGTTATTAGTGATAACTAATCATAAGTCTATCTCTCAAAAGACTATCCAGATGATTCTGGATAGTCTTTTTTTGTCCCATTAACATTGAGCTTTTAAACTAAACAAAACCTCAGACTTGAATTTTGAATTCAGGCCTGAGGCTAATCATTTCTTGAGCTGCTGTTTTAGTTGTTATCCTTTTTGTTGTCTGCGCTAATTGTATAATTTTTAGCTTGATCTTCGTTGTACCTGGCAAGAAGGATTTGCTGGTTCTTATCTTTAATGAGATTTTTAATATCCTCATCAGGTTTCAACTCAGGTTTTTCCTTAACAATTTTATCCAATACTTCATCAGAGAATTTAAACTCAGGTTTGACCTTAGTATCACCATTAAGAACGTCAATTGTTTCATCGTAAGAAAGAACCTTTAATTTCCAGCTTGTCCTATCAGCGTCAGGCTGGTGAAGAACGTCTGGATCATTTTTAAGATCCTCACGAAAACCATCTTCATCATATTTATAACCATCTTCTGCCATATTTTATATTCCCCTTCCTATTAGTCATTAGCATTCTTGCAGTGTGGACGAATGTTGATTGCACATACCGCAACGATAACCAGAATGGATCCAAGAATATCAGCTCCGGTTAGGTAAAGGTGGAAAATTAAAACGGAACCAATAGTTGCGGAAAGTGGTTCAAAGGCATCCATTAGACTAAATGTTGTTGCGTCAATATACTTAAGTGAGGTATTTGCCAGGTAGAACGGAATAATTGTTCCAATAATTAGGATACTTGCACAATCAATCCAAACACTGGGAACGTTTGGAATTGACGGTTGCTGAGGGTGAATTGCTAAAAGAACGATACCAGCGAACAGAAGTCCCCATGCAGTAACGTCTAACGAGGGCACGCGCCCAGTTTGCAACATCTTCTGAGGAATCAAGGTGTTGGTTGCAACCCCAACCGCTGAGATAAAGCCCCAAAAGAGGACCGCCGGTGTAACGGCTAAGTGGTTAAAGCGACCGTGAGTGGCAATGATAAAAACACCAAGGAAAGCGATGATTGCACAAATGATTTCAATCCGTCGTGGCGGCTCATGTCGAAAAACTGCTAGGTAAGCGATAATGAAGAATGGACCAACAAATTGAAGAATAGTGGCAATGGAGGCATTTCCTTCCTGAACTGCCATAAAGTAAGCAAACTGAACAGGTACCAGACCAATTACACCATAGGCAAAAATAACCCAGGTATCGTACAAGTTATGGAAAATTGCAAATGGATGGTTGCCCATTAGTTTGCTGATTACAATCATAATCACACCACCAAAAATTAATCGCCATTGAGTTAGCCATAATGAAGTGATGGATGGACTAATATTAAAAAGGGCCTTGGCAAACAGACCGGAAATTCCCCAAAAAGTGGTTGCGGTGATTACCATTGCAAGACCAAGAGCTTTTTTATTTGAATTCATTGAAACGATAACCTTTCTTAAAAATACACACGATGTCATTTTACCATGAATCAGTTGGCGGATTTTAAATTTTAAGAAGGAATCTAGTTATTATTAGTTTGAGCTTGAGGTGCGGTTGATGAGGCATTTTTCTTTGAATAGAGGAGCTTAACGTTTTGAATATCTGTTGATTGAATTGGGTAATTAGAACCGCTTGGCTGCATTACTGAAATATCATCTGTATGGTGAAGACCAATTGCATGACCAAGTTCATGTTCGGCTGTATTGACAATGCGTCGTTGTGAATAGCCATAGACTGGATTTAGTAGATATGCAGAGTTAAGCTCAACTCTCACATAGATGAAGTTGCCATTGCTAGAATTGATGTTTGCTTCTGTTAAACCAGCTGCTCCATCCTTGTCATCGTCAATTGTTGTAAAAAGAATATTAGCATTTTTTTGCTTCTTAACCACGTGAAAAGTGAAGGAACCAGTATCGTTCCATGCTTTGATTGCTGATTTAGCAGCACTTCGTAAAACCGGATCTTTGATATTAATAAAAATAGTGGCAAAATTTGTTGGCCATTTACCGACAGGCTTCGAGTAAGTGGTTTTCTTTTCTGTTCTTTGCGAGTTGCCTTTTGTTAATTTTGGTTTTTGTTTCTTTTTTCCCGTAACCTGGTTAATAACGTTTTGGGTGTGAATCTGAACTTCATGGATGAAAATATTAACGTTAGAGTTTACTATTTCAATATTTTGATAAGACCAGATTGCAGTGATAAAAATCAAGCTATAAATTAGTGGGAGAAAGAATTTCGAATATTTCTTCATTGGATTGCCCCCATAAAGTGCATTCTAATGAACTTCTCACAGCTTGTCTATTATTTAGAATGGATTTATAACTATATAAGCCGCTACTGGGAAAAGTTTTGCGGTAAAATAGTTTATAATAAGGTTGCGAGGGGGAAATCGATCATGGTTGCAGGATTTAAACTCCATGTTGAACTTAGTTGGGGCGAAAAGAGAGATTACCTATTAGCAAATGATGTAGAGCCGGGCTTAGAGCATCGTTATCAAACACGAGAGAATTGGCAAGAGGTAATGAAGGGGGCTTTGATTAACGTTCCGGTTGGCCCATATATTAAGGAAAATCGGGTGATTCCGCCAATTGCAACTGCTAAAGTGCTGGATGTTACTGCGGTAGATCAAGTCGATCCTAAGCTACAACGGACCCGAAGCCAGTTTATAATGGCTGCTATCTGGGAAAGCCAGTCTGATGTGCAGGATTATAACTTTATGCATCATGATTATCCGTGGTGGTCACAACGACAAATTAAAGCAGATGTTGATTATTGGAATAATGGTACTAGGCACCCGTGGATTAATATGGTAACGAAGTGGCGGATTTGGTTACAAAAACATCGTCACTAGTGAATTTGATTAAAACGAATCCGTAGAAAATGGTTGACTAATTAAAATTCACCGTGTATATTATTATTGTTATCTTATTGGGCATTCGCCAAACTGGTAAGGCAGTGGACTCTGAATCCATAATTTACTGGTTCGAGACCAGTATGCCCAATTAGTTAGGGTTCCGTATTATTCGGAGCCTTTTTTTATTGAAATTTCATGTGTGATTTGTTTCTTGGTAAAATACCTTTAGACATTGAGGGGAAGATAAAATGGCAAGTAATTCTGATTCAATTTATTACGTATTAACCAAGATTAAGCATCATCCAGAACTAATAGTTAGTGAAAAAGTGCAATATACCAACACAATTTCCGTTTTTATTAAGGACTCATTGAAAATTGCGGATGCTTCTTTCTATTTTCCGGATGATCGCCTAATGGTAAATCGGCTATCAAATGACTTTGTGGCTAAAAATGGTGATTTGCTAGAAAGTTTTTTTGTTAAGACGCATCAAAAAGAAAAAAACTATCATGATGTTTGGGTAACAACTGCTCACGTCAAGAAGATGAGGGTTTATTTATTAGAGCTATCGTTTGAATAATTTAGGGATGGTGCAAAGGAGATTATGGCATTATTCATTTCCACGATTGTGATTACTGGGGCAGCGATCGTAGCTAGTATCATTCATGCGCTCGTCCCGCGAATATCAATTAACTATGTCAGCATGATAATTGGAGTAGGAATTGCATTAATTGTGCCATTGAATCGGCTAATTGCGCCTTTCCATTCTGAAGTATTTATGTACGTGGTTGCACCGCTAATTTATTTTGAGGGGCAAACAACGAGGATTAACTTGATTCGACAGTCAGTTTGGAAAATTGTTTGGACAGCCGTTATTTTGGTTGTAATTATGATGGTTGTGTCAGGAACAACGTTAAGTTTAGTTGGTGTTCCGGTGGCGCTTGCCTTTTTGGTGGCAGCGTTAAGTACCCCTACGGATGCAACAGCAACTGAAGCAGTGTCGGAAGGGTTGATTGTCCCACCAATTCAAAAATCATTCCTAAAAATGGAATCGCTTTTCAATGATGCAAGCGGAATTATTTTAACGAGTGCTACCGCCTTGTGGGTTGAACAGGGTAATTTTGACTATCAACGAACAATTAGCGGCTTTCTCTTTTCAGCAATTGGCGGGATCATTGTAGGTGTTATTTTTGCTTTGATTATGATTAGCTTTCGCCGGAGTCTATACCGGTTTAATGTTTTGATTTCAATGCACAGAATATTTTGTTCATTATTACGCCATTTGTGATTTACTTTATTGCTGAAGAATTACATGTTTCCGGAATTATTGCTGTAGTCTGTGCGAGATTAATGCAAAATAGTGAAAGTGCAAGTAGTCGTTTTGTGTATCCTCGACAATTTCATACTGGTGAGGTTTTGATTAATCTTTTAAATGAACTGTTAAATAACTTTGTCTTTGTTATTTTGGGTGTTCTCATAATAAGAGTTATTAGGGATGATATCATCAACCAAGACGCGGGATTTAATTGGATTGGCATCGGGATCATTCTTTACCTTATCAATATCATCATTCGCTATCTTTTTGGTCGTGGATATAAGATGGGAAATCGTGGCAGTTGGATCTTCTCCCTCGGTGGTGTACGTGGTGCGATTACTCTTGCATTAGTATTTACCGTTGCCAATAGTGTAACAGCAACTCAATTTCGCAACATTATTTTGATTGAGGCATTGGTTGTGATCTTAAGTATGGTAGTTCCTACCATAGTTTTTCCGTTTATCCTGAAGCATGATATTTCTGAGAAAGAGACTATTCAACGAATGAACAGTCTAAAACAAGCAATGGTGGAAGAAGGATTAAAGGCTGTTCAAAATATTTATCTTCCTGACCGGGTTAGGGAAAGTGTGTGTTACGATCTTCGGGATCAAAGATCTAATAACTCGCTCAAAGATTTTTGGCAACAATGGTTCCGCTTCAGTAAATCGCCTGAATTTTCGGCTGAGGAGCGAGAACTGGAACAGCGAGCACTTCGGTGGGCGTTTAAGGCCGAGCGGGATTATTTAGACATGGTTTCCCAACGCGAAAATATGCGCGAGTATGTTTTTCAATTGTATAACGATGTATTACTATCTGAATCAATTCTGATTGATCCAGATAGTAAATTAAGTTAATTAATGTTTGACAATATATGAGAAAATCTGTATACTTCTCTTGTATTGTTTATTGCCCGCTGGTCAAATTGGTTAAGACGTCGCCCTCTCAAGGCGGAGTTACGGGTTCGATCCCCGTGCGGGTGATTTTTTATTTTCAACTATGTAGTATAGGTAAATAATATTTAACCACAAGAAAGCGCAAGGGAGGCAGGCTAACTACTTCTTTTAGCGCTTTTTGAATTTAACGATTATTTTAATGAAAATGATTAAGAATAATAGTGAAACGTGTTACACTAAGATAGTGTTATTTTTAAATTTGCAAAAATAAATGGTGTTTAGATTATGAATTTAAAAAATGTACTTATAATTGTTGGGGTAATTGCACTAATTCTGTTAATTATCCAGTATGTTGGGCAAGTTAGACGAATGCGCCAAGGTAATAACTTTGTTAGCCGCGGCCGAGCATTTGTTAACTGGCTATTGTTGTTTATTATTATTGGTAGTATTGGTGGAACTGTTTATGCAGATCACCACTCAAAGGCGGATTCTGATATAACAGAAACCAAGGCAATTACCAATGATAATGATGAGGAAGCTGACCAAGTATATATTAACTTCGACAAGAAGAAGGCACGGTTGAATAGTGATGGTGTAGCACCAATGAAAATTATTGTCTCACCAGATACAAAGGTGAAAATCGTTGGCCATGATACTGGTAAAGTTTACAAGACCTTCAAGGCGGAAAAGAGTGATGGTCCTGTAACAGTTAAGTATGACTTCGAATATGCTGCTAAGTACGATATTATCGCAACTCGTGGTGATAAGAAGGTTAAGAAGACCATTACAATTAAGGAACAAAAGAATGATTCATCATCTTCTTCATCCTCATCTGTTGCAAGTAGTTCTAGCTCTTCTAGCAGCTCATCTTCTAGTCATAGCTCATCCCATTCTTCAAGCAGTAATTCCAACAACAGAGGGAATAATAATGCTGGTGGAAATAATAACTCTGGAGCATCTTACAATGGCGGTGGTAGTAGTTACCGTGGTAATACAGGTGGTGGTGGCTACACACCATCCCACTCCTATAATGGTGGTGGCCATACTGGTGGCGGTAGTACCATTAGTAATCAACCAACAATTAGTACCCAACCAACTATTGGGAACCAATAATTTCGTTTTTTGTTAAAGTTACTAAGGACTCAGGTATTTCACTTTAGGTGAGACCTGAGTCTTTATTTTTAAAATTTATTCATGATCATTGCTTTTTACAGAAAACGTGGTTATTATGTAATGGTTATGTACTTAACAATTATGCACCTAACGATGGGAGATGGAAGAATGATCACCGATGATGAAGTATTTCCTCAGTTGTTTAGTTTAATCAGACAAATGCATAATCTCTCCAAAAGAAACGTTAAGCATTCGGGAATGTACCTTGGGAGGGGCCGAATAATTCATATCTTGGCAATGCGGGATCAACCGTTATCGCAACGAGAATTAGCGGATATGGCGAATATTAAGCCGGGCTCTTTAACGGAAGTGCTTGAACGTTTAGAGCGAGATAACCTTATAAAGCGGGAACGCCTTGCAAATGATCGTCGAGTAATTCACGTCCGGTTGACGACGAAGGGACGAAAAGCTTACCAAAAAATTGTAGAAGAGCGGCATGAATTTGGCAGTCACCTTTTAGAAGGAATCAAGCAGGAAGACCTAGTGCGTTTTGTTAAGGTAGTCAATATGATGGAAAAGAACCTTCACTGTTATTACGGTGATCGGTTATCAAAAGAAAGGAAAGGTGAACGCTTTGATCAAAATTGCTAGAGATAACCTTGCTAAATGGGCAACGACCTTGGCTGTGCTGTTCTTATTAGTCCAAGTTGCCTGTGACTTATACTTGCCAACAATCACATCCGATCTAGTAAACAACGGGATTGTAAAGCAAAATTTAGGTTATATTTGGCATGCTGGCGGGTTAATGCTAATTGTTGCTGGGATCGGTGTCGCAGCAGCAGCGGGGAATGTTTATTTTGCGGCTACTCAATCAATGCAGGTTGGTGAAAAGCTTCGTAAACAAGTGTTTAGTCATGTGATGAAGTTTTCTAGTCGTGATATGAGTAAGTCTGGCGACTCGTCGCTAATTACCCGGTCCACTAACGATATTGTGCAAATTCAAAATGTTATGATGCAGGTCTTGCGAATGATGTTGCAATCACCGATTATGCTGGTGGCCGCTTGTGTCTTAGCCTATATTCGTGAGCCACGACTGACTAAGGTATTTTTAATTAGTTTACCGATTTTGGCAATTGTTGTTGGCGTTGTAATGTACTTTGCGGTTCCTCTGTTTAAAAGCATTCAGTTTAAAACTGACCGAATTAACTTGATTTTTCGGGAAGGACTGACCGGGGTGCGGGTAATTCGGGCATTCCGTCAGGATCAGCGTGAACAAAAACGGTTCAAAGAGGCTAATGCTGATTATACAGATACTGCAATTAAAGCATACACATTAGTTTCATTCTTGTTTCCCGTAATGACCTTAATCCTTAGTTTGACGAATGTTGGGATTATTCTTTTAGGAAGTCACCTGATCGCAAATATGACGATGCAAGTCGGGAACCTAATTGCATTTATGACCTACGCTACACAGATCATGATTAGTTTTATGATGTTATCAATGGTCTTCGTTTTTGTTCCCAGGGCATCTGCCTCAGCAGCGCGGGTTAATGCTGTCCTTGAACATCAACCAAGCGTTAAAGATCTTCCTGTAGCAGATCGGGAACATCTTGCAGAAGAGACTCCAGCTTCATTAAGTTTTGATCACGTTAATTTTCGGTATACGGGCGCTGAACGTTTAGCGTTGGAAAACCTTAATTTTAAAGTAACGGCTGGACAGACATTAGCGATTATCGGTGGAACTGGTTCGGGGAAGTCGACCCTTGTTAATTTAATCCCGCGGCTCTTTAATATTGAGAGTGGTGAAATCAAGGTTAACGGTATCTCAATTGATAAATTAAGTCAGCAGGAACTACACTCGGTCATTTCAATTACCCAGCAAAAGGCGGTTCTCTTTACCGGGACGATTCGTTCAAATCTTCAATTTGGAAACCCGAATGCAACGGAAGACGAAATGTGGTCGGCACTACGAATTGCTAAGGCAGCTGACTTTGTTAAGGAAGCTGGTGGCTTAGATGCTAAGGTTGAGCAGTCGGGAAGTAACTTTTCTGGTGGTCAGCGACAACGATTAGCAATTGCCCGGACGATTATTAAGCCAGCTTCAATTTACATTTTTGATGATTCATTCTCTGCCCTTGATTTCAAGACAGATGCCGAATTACGACAAGCTCTTAAGCAAGATCCGCAATTACAAAATGCTGTTAGTGTAATTGTGGCTCAGCGGGTTTCGACCGTGGCTAATGCTGACCTAATTATTGTTTTAGATGATGGTAAAGTGGTTGGTCAGGGAACTCACGAGCAATTAATGAAGAATAATTCGGTATATCAAGAAATTGTTTATTCACAAATAGCAAAGGGGGATGACCAGAATGCATAACGGACCACGTGGACGAGTGAAAAAGGCTCAACACTTTTGGCCAACGACGAAGCGACTATTTGCTTACCTTAAGCCGTGGCGGTTTGGCGTAATTATTTCAATAATATTAGCGATCATCTCCGTTGTTCTATCAATCTTGGCACCAAAAATTCTTGGGGAAGCAACCACCATTATTTATGATGGGGTAATGCGTGGCTATGCAGAAATGAAGCAAGGAGTCCACCTTACTAGCCTGCCAATTGACTTTCACCGGATCTTTCAGATCGGTTTAACTGTAATCCTGCTGTATGTCTTCTCGGGATTATTTAGTTTTGCTCAGCAGATTATTATGACCAGAATTTCCCAGAAGGTCGTTTTCAATCTTCGTGGCGATTTAAAGGAGAAGATGCAACGGGTTCCGGTTAAATTTTATGATACCCATAGTAATGGTGATATTATGAGCCGGATGGTTAACGATATGGATAATATTGCGGGAACTCTTCAACAAAGTTTAATTCAGATTGTTACGAGCGTTATTACCTTTGTCGGGGTTTTAGCGTTAATGATTACAATTAGCTGGAAGCTAACATTAGTGGCACTGATTACGTTACCGCTGAGTGCGTTAATTGTTGCTTTTGTAGCACCGACTGCCCAACGACTCTTTAGTAATCAACAGGCAGAACTTGGTAAAATTAACGGTCAAGTTGAAGAAACCTACGCCGGACACACGATTGTTAAGACTTTTAATAAGGAAAAAGATGAAGAGAAAACATTCGCAGAGAAAAATCATCGCTATTATCAGGCTGCCTGGAAAGCCCAATTTTTCTCTATTTTGATCTTTCCGTTAATGAATTTTGTTCGGAACCTTGGCTACTTAATGGTTGCGGTAGTAGGAGCAATTGAGGTAATTCATGGGCAGATCACATTAGGTAATGTTCAAGCTTTTCTTCAATATACGAACCAGTTTTCTCAACCGATTACCCAAATCGCTAACTTGAGTAGTACAATTCAGCAAACAATTGCTTCCGCAGAACGGATCTTTGAGGTGCTTGATGCGCCAGAGATGGTTTCTTCAGACGCGGATCCAACATTAGTTGAGGAGAAACCATTACCAAAGATTGAGTTTGCTAATGTTGATTTCAGCTATAATGACGAGCCATTAATTGAAAACTTTAACCTTAAAGCGATGCCAAACGAAATGGTAGCGATTGTCGGGCCAACTGGTGCAGGAAAAACTACCATTATTAATCTCTTAGAACGGTTCTATGAGGTTAAGGGCGGCAAGATTTATCTTGATGGGCAAAATACCAAGTCGATGTCGCGTGATGAACTGCGAAGTCGTCTTGCAATGGTGCTTCAAGATACCTGGTTATTTACTGGGACAATTTTTGATAACATTAAATATGGACGAAACGATGCAAGTGATGATGAAGTCTACCAAGCGGCTCGACTAGCACATGCAGATAACTTTATTCGTGAACTTCCAGACGGCTATGACACCATATTGGATGAGTCAGCATCCAATATTTCACAGGGACAGCGTCAACTATTAACAATTGCCCGGGCATTCTTAGCAAATCCAGAGGTATTAATCCTGGATGAAGCGACAAGTTCTGTTGATACGCGGACAGAAGAACTAATTCAAAGGGCAATGAATGAATTACAGAGGGGAAGAACAAGCTTTGTTGTTGCCCACCGGTTGTCGACAATTCGAAATGCGGATAAAATTATTGTGTTGAATCATGGTCATATTCTTGAAACGGGAAATCATAAGTCCCTGATGAAGAAAAATGGCTTTTATGCTGACCTTTATAATAGTCAGTTTGTTGGTAATAACCTTTAATGAAAGATTGAATTATTTGAATAAAGCTGGGAGAATTTCCCGGCTTTTTTATTTGCGCTACAATAGTATGGACTGAATGGAATGAATGGGGGAAAGAGGAATGAAAAATCAATATCGAGAAACAATTGCTGGATTAAATGAGTTGGTTGAACGGGGAATTGTTCCGGGAATAAGCTATGCGCTTTTTGATCACGGAACAGAGTATCGAGAAGTAAAGGGTTATGCAGAAATACAGCCAAAAAGAGAACCATTAAAAGCAAGAATGCAGTATGACTTAGCGTCACTAACAAAAGTAATTGGTACTGTTCCGGTAATTGCAATCGCAATTCAAGCGGGGAAACTTAAGCTAACTGATCCAGTGCAAAAGTATTTACCAGAGTTTAAGGACCCTCGACCGACCATTCAGAATCTTTTAACGCATACTTCAGGAATTTGTGGATATATTCCGCACCGTGATGAATTAACGGCAAGAGAGCTTAAGCAGGCATACTTAACACAACAGCATGTTGATTCTAGTCTCAATCGTCAAATCAGGTATGCTGATGTTAATTTCCTTTATCTTGGTTGGATTGCAGAAAAAATCTATGGACAGTCAATTCAGTCGTTGATTCAAAGGCAGGTGTTAGATTCGCTGAACATGAAGGAAACAACGTTCAAACCATTTGCGATAAATAGTGTTCCGACTGAAGTGCAGAAAGAACGAGGGTTAATTCGGGGAACTGCTCATGATCCGAAGGCGTATGTTCTAGGATCCGAGTGTGGGTGTGCCGGAATGTTTTCAACGTTAGATGATTTGTTGCTTTATAGTCACGCACTGATTGAAACTAACCTTAATGGCCTGTTAGACAATTGGATGGTTGACCAGCTATTTAAGGACCAGACATTAATTCCGGGAGAGCATAGTCGTTCGTTAGGGTGGAAACTTCTTCACGCAGTTAATGATCGTCATCTCATCATTAGCCATACCGGCTTTACGGGAACGTGGTTAATCCTTGACCGAGAAGAAGACCAAGGGATGATAGTTTTGACAAATCGAGTTCATCCTACTGCCAAAAATGAGGCTTACCTGCAGGCCCGTGACCGACTTTATGCTACTTATCTCCACGAAAAAGAAAACGCGTAATTAATTACTAAAAAAACTTTGTGAAATTATTATTCAACTTTATACAAAACAGATGGACGGATTATGCATTTTTGTGGTCTTGATTGTATATAAAATGTATAATTTTTGCCAAAATTCATTCAAGGATAAAATTACACAAATCTGCGTCAAAATGGTATTTGACAACGGTTTCAAAACTAGTTATTATATACACGTAATCAAATGAAAGCACACAAAAGGAGTGAGTGTATATGCAAAGCCCAATTCACGTAACATCTGAAATTGGTAAGCTTAAGACAGTTATGCTTCATCGACCTGGCCATGAAATTGAAAATGTCTACCCTGACATTCTTCACCGGATGCTCGTTGATGATATTCCATACCTGCCAATCGCACAAGAAGAACATGATTACTTTGCTAAGACTTTAAAGGACCAAGGAATCGAAGTACTTTACTTCGCTAAGTTGGCAGCTGAAGCTTTAGCAGATGATCAAGTAAAGAATGAATTCCTTGAAAAAATGTTAGCAGAATCTGGTCACGCTGCTGGTGCTGTTCATGACGCTTTGAAGGAATACTTACTTAGCATGGATACCCAAGCAATGGTTGACAAGATTATTGCTGGGGTACGGAAGGATGAAATCCACACCAAGTTCGTTTCACTTGCAGAAATGGCTGAAGATGCAGATTACCCATTCTTCATGGATCCAATGCCAAACGCATACTTCACTCGTGACCCACAAGCCTCAATTGGTGATGGTATTACCATTAACCACATGACATTTAAGGCTCGTCAACGTGAATCACTATTCACTGAATATATTATTAAGCACAACCCTCGGTTCGCTAACAAGGGTGTTCATGTATGGCGTGACCGTTACCATGACACTCGGATCGAAGGTGGGGATGAATTAGTTCTTTCCGACCACGTATTTGCTATTGGTATTTCTCAACGTACTTCAGCAGATGCAATCATGGACATCGCACGGAACTTATTCAAGGATTCTAACTACGACACTGTTGTTGCTATCCACATTCCACATAACCATGCTATGATGCACCTTGACACGGTCTTCACAATGATTAATTACGATCAATTTACTGTTCATCCGCAAATCTTGGATGGTGGTAAGATTGATACTTACATTCTCCACCCAGGTAAGGATGGGGAAGTTGAAATTCAACACCGGACAGACCTTCAAAAGGTTCTTGAAGAAGTATTGGACAAGCCTGAAATTGACTTGATCCCTACTGGTAATGGTGATCCAATCGTTGCTCCACGTGAACAATGGAACGATGGTTCTAACACGTTAACAATTGCACCAGGTGAGGTTGTTACTTACGACCGTAACTATGTATCTAATGATTTGCTGCGGAAGCACGGAATTCTCGTTCATGAGGTTCGTTCAAGTGAATTGTCTCGTGGTCGTGGTGGTCCACGTTGCATGTCCTGCCCAATTGTACGTGAAGATCTTAAAAACTAGTTAGTTTGAAAGCAGCAAATGCACTTGGAAGCTGAATCCTGGTTCAGTTGTAGTGTTTCTTGCTGCTTTTATTGTACTGAAATAACATTGTTGTATAATTAATTTGTTAAATTGTGATTAGGGGTGAACGTGAATGAATCGTAAGGCGCGACGAAAGGTGATCGAACAGTTAGTTAGTGATCACAAAATCGAAACCCAGGATGAATTGTTGGATTTATTAACCCAACAGGGGATCGAAACCACCCAAGCGACGATTTCTCGTGATATTCATGCGCTCAATATTGTTAAGGCTAATGATGGTGAAGGCCATACCTACTATGTCCAACTACAATTAGCGCCGGAGCATGATTTCAGTAGATTGTATACGGGAATTCGTGAGAATGTTCGTACAATTGAAACCGTGCAATTTATTAATGTTGTAAAAACGGCCTTGAATTCTAGTTACGCAACGATCCTCGGTGGGATGTTTGATGAGCTGGATATTCCTGAAGTTGTTGGCACAATTGCGGGGAATGATACGTTAATTATTATTAGTAAAAATAGTAACGATGCGCGTGCAATTTACAATTTAATAATGAAGCACATTAGCTCACATTTAGACTAAAAGGGGTGTAAAGATGGAAAATGAAAAGAAAGGGATCGGTAAAGGCGAATTAATTGCCCTTATTGTTAGTTCCTGTATTGGTACTGGTATCTTTGGGATTACCAGTGATGTTGCTGCTGCCGCTGCGCCAGGTCCTGCTCTGTTAGCATGGGTCTTCGTTGGTATCGGATTCTTAATGCTTGTTCTCTCATTGAACAACTTATCTGAAAAGCGTCCTGACTTAACTGCTGGGATCTTCTCATATGCTGGTGCCGGTTTCGGACCAGTGGGTGAATTTATTTCCGGTTGGTCATACTGGTTATCTGCATGGCTTGGTAACATTGCCTTCGCGACAATGTTGATGAGTTCAATTGGTACTTTCTTCCCAACCTTTAAGGGTGGTCAAAACCTACCATCAATTATTGTTGCAATTGTTTTCTGTTGGCTTTTGACAATCCTTGTTAACAATGGTGTGGAAAGTGCGTCCTTCGTAAACATGATTGGGACAATCTGCAAGGTCTTACCACTTGTTATCTTCATTATTATCATGGTTGTTTGCTTTAAGGCCGGAATGTTTACCGCAGATTTCTGGGGTCGTGTTGCTAGCAATGCTTCAAAGGGAACCACTACTGGTTCTGTTTGGGCACAAATGCAAGGAACATTGATGACTCTGATTTGGGTATTTATCGGTGTTGAAGGTGCCTCTGTTATGGCCCACCGTGCTAAGTCACGCTCTGCTGCTCAGCAAGCATCAATTACTGCTTTTGTTCTCTTGGTTGTAATCTATGTTTTGATTTCAATTTTGCCATATGGTGTATTAGACCGTGCACAATTGGCTTCAATGGGTCAACCTGCTATTGGTCACGTTCTTCAAGCAACTGTTGGTACTTGGGGCTCAATTCTGATTAACGTTGGTTTGATTATTTCAACCATTGTTTCATGGTTATCATGGACGATGCTGCCAGCTGAAACTACAATGCTGGTTGCTGAAGATAAGGCAATGCCTAAGGTTTGGGGAAAGGTTAACTCAAAGAACGCACCTACTGCTTCCTTGATGATTACTGCTGTATTGCAAACAATCTTCCTCTTCTCATTGCTTTTCACTGATAAGGCATATGAATTTGCTTACTCACTTTGTTCTGCTGCTATCTTGTTCTCATACTTATTCGTTGGTCTTTACCAAATGAAGTACAGTTCGGAACATAAAGAATGGGGTCAATTCACCATTGGTTTGCTTTCAGCTGCATTCATGTTCGCATGCATGTTCTTGGCTGGTTGGCAAGAAGTATTACTTGTTTCCATCAGTTTCATCCCTGGATTTATCATCTATTACCTTGCCTGCCGCGAAAATGACCACAAGATGAGCGCTGCTGAAAAGTGGGTTATGGTATTAATTCTTGTACTTAGTGTTGTTGCTATTTGGCTTGTTGCCAATGGTACAATCACTGTGGGTTAATGTGATATAATAATTGAATAAAAAACAAGTGAGGTGATTAAGGTGAAGGAAAAGAAATTAAATCTATTCCTCTTAATCACCTTAATTGTTGGAACAATAATCGGCGGTGGAATTTTTAATAGTCCCACCGACCTTATTTTAAAGGCTAATCCATTAGCAGCGTTAATTGCTTGGATAATTGGCGGATTCGGAATTTTAATGCTAGCGCTTGTTTTCTATAAGCTAGCAATTGTCAAACCAGATCTTAATGGTGGAATCTATACCTATGCAAAAGAAGGATTTGGTAATTATGTTGGTTTTAATTCGTTTTGGGGTTATTGGTTAGGAGCAATTTTTGGTAATATTGCCTTTATTTCTCTCTTCTTTAAGACCCTAAATAGTATGTTGCCACATCAGTTATCGCCTTTTGGATGTTTTATTGGTGGTTCCATTATTTTATGGGGATACACGCTAATCGTGTGGCATGGTGTTCGCGAAGTTAGTATTCTTAATTCAGTTATTACGATTGCTAAAGTCTTACCACTGATTTTAGTAATTATTATCGGAATTACGCTATTCCAGCCACACATCTTTAGCGTTCCGCATTGGACACAGCAATTGGTATCAACTGGGAAAACTGCTAATCTTTCTCAGCAAATTGGTCAAGCAATGAGTACGATTGTTTGGTGCTTTGTGGGGATTGAAGCAGCAGTTTCAATGTCACGTCGAGCAAAGAAACATTCAGAAGTTGGTTTAGCAACGGTAATTAGCTTTGTCATCGTTTGGAGCTTGTATGTTTTAGTTTCGCTTTTACCAATGGGGATTGTTTCGGCACCCGAATTAAGTACTTCCTCTGTGCCACTGGCAACGGTGCTTAGTAAAAGTGTTATCGGTAGCTGGGGTGCATTAATTATTAAAGTCGGATTACTAATTTCGTTGTTAGGAGCGTTGTTGAGTTGGTTTATGATTGGTCCTGAAATTGCTTACGTTACGAGCATGGATCATGCAATGCCCAAACCATTTAAGTTAGTCAACCGGCATAATGTTCCGGGATTTGCATTAATTATCTATACGTTAATTATGCAGGTACTCCTAATGGTCCTTCTATTGCCACAGTTACAAACTGCTTATACAATTGCTTATACGTTGGCAACAACAACGACCTTAGTAGCATATTTATTATCGTCTTTGTATGGACTCAAACTAGCTTTTAAGGAATCATATGGTTTTGGGTTTAAGATCGTTGCGTTAATCGCGTCTGCCTATGCGATTTATACATTATTTGCTACTGGGATTGAATATGCCTTTGCAAGTGCAATTATTTTTTCATTAGGTATTCCAGTTTATTTAGTTGCAAAACCAAAAATGAGAAAATATGAAAAAGCAATTGCGCTAGTAATCGGCTTAGCGGGAATTCTAGCTCTAATAATGATCCTTCGTGGAGGAATTAACTTTTAATGAAAACAGGTCCTGAGAATGCTTACATTCATTCTCAGGACCTGTTTTTATTAGCTAAAATGTTGGTTTAATTATTAACTGTTCTTGGTTACTAAAGTCCTCATTTGGGTATTTTTTGTGAAGGGCAGCTAACAAAAGATGCTTGGCAATTTCGCCATTCCGGGTAAGAATTGGCCCGTGGAAGTATGAACAATAAACTTCTTTGTAAATTGCTCCTTCAGTTTTGTCTTGACCATTATTTCCGTGACCAGAGATTACTTTGCCGAGTGGTCGTTCGCCATCGCCTAAGAAGGTCATCCCGTTATGATTTTCAAAGCCGTGGTATTCGTCACCCGTTTGTTCGTTCTTAATAGTGATGTTACCGATAAAACGGTTGTGATCCTGACTGAGAGTATAGTGAGGGAGAATATTTAATCCCGGAATTTTTTCTCCGTTAGCGCCAATATAATATTGACCAAGTAATTGGTAGCCACCACAGATTGCAAGTAATGGTTTTTGATCATCAATAAATTGTTTAATCCCAGTCTTCTTATTTGGCAGATCCTTTGAAACAACGAATTGTTCATAGTCTTGACCGCCACCAAAAAGGGCCAGGTCAAACTTTGCTGGATCAAATTCCTGACCAATACTGATCACTTGAACCGTAATGTCAGCATCCATCTGTTTAGCATAGTACTGTAAAGCAATAATATTACCGACATCGCTATAAGTGTTTAGTAGATTTCCGTACAGGTGTGCAAGATTAAGATGATATTTTGCCATTAATCCATTCCTCCCTTAATGTAGCCCTTTTCTGCCAGTTGTTTTCGTAATTGCAGAACTGCAGTGTAGGTAGCTAGGATATAGACATGCTTTGTCGGCATTTCTTTAATTTTAGCAATTACGTGAGTTAAATCAGGCTCGTGCCACATGCTGTCGACGCCAGCCATTGTAAGTCGGGTAGTGATATCTTTATAACGTTCACCACCGGTCATATATTGAGGAATATTATGCTGAACCAGCTTTTCAAAGTTACCATCCCAGATCCAACTAGTATCAATCCCGTCAGCATAGTTAGCATTTAAAAGAAAAGCAAAGCTAAAGGGCTGGGGATCAGTTTCAATCATATCAAGGACCTGGTTTAACCCAACCGGATTTTTAACCAAAATTAACGTAACTTCTTTACCATCTACATTAATGACTTCTTGACGACCGAAGACCCGTTCATCAGATTCAAAGGCATCTTTAATTTGGGCTTGGCTAACCCCGAGAAATCTTCCTAACGCATAGGCTGCTAAGGCATTATAGATATTATAGAGACCGCCGATACCGATTTTGTATTTTTCACCATCAAGTTCAAAGGTTGAGCTAGTTGGCGTCAGTTGATCAATTTTTGTGACAGCATAAGTCAGCTTTGGCCGTTTAAATCCACAATGAGGACAGAAATAATCACCAAGATTAGCATAAGTTCGCATTCGATATTTTAGGATGTGCTGACACTTAGGACAAAGAAGGCCGTCCGTGTTAGCTGGCGCATCGAATGGTTCCCGTTGCTCGTGATTAAACCCATAGTAAATAATGGGATTAGGTAAATCGTGAGAATTAAACAACTGTTCGTCACCGTTAGCAATAATTGTTGCCTTTGGAGCTAATTTAACCCCGTTAAGAATTTTTTGGTATGTGGTGTAGATTTCCCCATATCGATCCATTTGATCACGGAAAATATTAGTGAAGATAAAAGCAATTGGTGTGATATACTTAGTGACCTTTACCACGTTTGCCTCATCAACTTCAAGTACTGCCAACCCTTTTTTCTTTGGCCGTGGTGCCGTAATGAAAGTAGTAACGATTCCTTGTTCCATGTTTGAACCGGTTGGGTTGGTCAATACTTGGTCGTATTTTTCGCGGAGAACCCTAACACTTAAAGAAGTTGTTAAGGTCTTGCCGTTAGTACCAGTGACAATTACTAAATCATACTTTTTACTGAATGCTTGCAGAATATTAGGGTCAAGCTTTAATGTTAATTTCCCGGGTAATGAACTCCCGCCATTCATGAAGGTGTGGAGAAACCAGTAGCTTGACCGACCAGCTGCTTCAGCAAATGAACTGCGTAATGACATGTATTAAAAATCCTTTCACCGAAATTAGATTACGACTAATTTTAATCTTTAATTGATTAAAAGAAAAGTGTTTCGGATTAATATTAAGAAACCATTACTCACTAGCTAAGTATTTAAATGAAAAATGCTTTCAGATATAATAGATTTATCTATGTGTATAAAAGGAGTGCGAATTGTGGCGCAACTATTTTTTAAGTATGGCGCAATGAATTCCGGAAAGTCTATTGATATCCTGAAGGTTGCTCATAATTATGAGGAGCAAGGTAAAAAAGTAGTCTTGCTAACCAGCGGGGTTGATGACCGTTCCGGAAGAGGTGTAATTGCAAGTCGAATTGGTCTTTCACGTAAAGTTCAACCTGTAATGGCGGACACAGATATTTATGACTATGTTCGTCAAATGAACGAAAAAATATATTGCGTTTTGATTGATGAGGCACAATTCTTAAAGAAGAGACATGTTCTTCAACTAATCAAGATTGTTGATGAGCTTCACATTCCGGTAATGACGTTTGGCCTAAAGAATGACTTTAAAAACGAATTATTCGAGGGGTCAAAGTACTTACTAATCTATGCCGACAAAATTGAAGAAATGAAGACAATTTGTTGGTTCTGCGGGAAAAAGGCAACGATGAATTTACGGATTCATAATGGACAACCAGTTTATGAAGGTGAGCAGGTTCAAATTGGTGGTAATGAGTCGTATTATCCAGTTTGTCGTTACCATTATTTCCATCCAAAAATACAGGAAAAAGGAGAAAAGTAACCTATGGAAATGGCTGAAATTTTCGATAAGCTGCAAGCTGTAGCTGACCGATATGACGAATTAAATGAGCTGATTAGTGATCCTGAAGTGATTGCTGATTCACAACGGTTTATGAAACTTTCTAAAGAAGAGGGGAGTCTACGAGAAACTGTTGAAAAGTATAATGAGTATAAAAAGGTGACGCAGACAATTAGCGATGATGAGGAATTGTTACGGGAGAGCGATGATCCTGATCTAACTGAATTAACAAAAGATGAATTAAGTAGCGCTAAGGATCAACAAGCTAAATTAGAAAAAGAATTGGAAATCCTTTTAATTCCAAAAGATCCAAATGATGATAAAAACATTATTATGGAAATCCGTGGTGCCGCTGGTGGGGATGAAGCGAGCCTATTTGCGGCTGACCTTTACAACATGTACCTTCACTATGCTGAAAACCAGGGATGGAAGGTCGAAGTCGTTGATAAGAGTGAAACGGAAGTCGGTGGCTTTAAGGAAATTGCTTTGATGATTACCGGTGATAAGGTTTACTCAAAACTAAAATTTGAAAACGGGGCTCACCGGGTTCAACGGGTGCCAGTTACCGAATCTGCTGGACGGGTACATACTTCTACCGCTACTGTTGGGGTAATGCCAGAAGCAGAGGATGTTGACGTTGATATTGATCCAAAAGATATTCGGGTTGATGTTTACCGTTCAAGTGGTGCTGGTGGTCAACACGTTAACAAAACTTCATCAGCAGTGCGGATGACTCACTTGCCGACGGGAATTGTTGTTGCCATGCAGGATGAGCGGTCACAGCAACAAAACCGGGCCAAGGCCATGCGGATTTTGAAATCCCGGGTTTATGACTACTACCAACAAAAAGAGCAAAGCGCATACGATGCCAAGCGAAAAGATGCGATTGGAACGGGTGATCGTTCTGAACGAATTCGGACGTATAATTATCCTCAAAACCGGGTTACGGATCACCGAATCGGTTTAACCCTCAATAAGCTTGATAAAATTATGTCAGGTGATCTTGACGAGATTATCGAGGCATTAATTGTTGCTGACCAAACGAAGAAGTTGGAACAATTACGGAATGAATAATCAAACTTATTTCGCTGCACAACGCTGGGCAAAGGAACAATTAAGTGGACAAAATATTGATCCCGGCTCACCTCGATTTCTTTTAAAAGAGCGTCACGGTTGGGATGATACCCACCTACTGGTTCATAATCGCGAATTGATGCCAGATGATGAATGGCAATGGTTTCAGGGGGCAGTTAGGCGCTTGCTAAATGATGAGCCTGCTCAGTATATTGTTGGAAGTGCTCTGTTTTACGGAAGAACATTCATTATTAATCATGATGTCCTGATTCCAGAAGCCGAGACTGCAGAGCTAGTTGATTGGGTCTTGAAGGAAAATTCTTCTGCCCCGTTAAAAGTTCTTGATTTAGGAACCGGGAGCGGGGTAGTCGGAATTACCTTGGCTCTGGAGCGTCCGCAATGGGATGTTACATTAAGTGATGTCTCACCCGCGGCTTTGATGGTCGCACAAAAAAACATGCAGCGGTTTAACCTTAATTTAAGGCTGGTGCAAAGCGACCTTTTTGCTAACCTGGTTAATGAAAAGTATGATTTGATTGTTACTAATCCACCATATATTTCTCATGATGCTACTGCGCTGATGGATAGGTCAGTTTTGAAATATGAACCTAAATTAGCACTCTTTGCCGATGAGAATGGGCTAGGATTTTATCATCGTTTATTTGCAACGATTGCTAGTCATTTGACTTCGCAAGGGCAGTTATTTGGTGAAACTGGTTTTGATCAGGAACAAGCAATTCAAGAATTATTGCATCGGGTAGACAGCACTGCCCAAATTGAACCACGGCATGACGTTGCTGGGAAGATGAGGATGATACACGTATGGGATTTTTCAAACGTAGGAGGAAATTAGAAAGAATGGATACGAGGATTTTTCATTTAGATGAAATTAATCAAGCGGCGAAAGCCATTCAAGATGGCAAATTAGTTGCATTTCCTACCGAAACTGTTTATGGGCTAGGAGCAGATGCGACTAACGAAGCGGCAGTAAAAAATGTCTATTTGGCAAAGGGACGTCCAAGTGATAACCCGCTAATTGTTCACGTTGCCTCAATTGAGATGGTAGAGAAATATGCAAGTGAGATTCCAGATAACGCCCGAAAGTTAATGAAGGAATTTTGGCCAGGCTCGCTTACAATTATCCTAAATATTAAGAAGGGGGTTCTTTCAAAGACCGTTACTGGGGGCCTTTCAACGGTAGCTTTCCGTTTTCCTGATTGTCAACCAACACTTGATTTAATTAAAGAAGCCGGAGTACCGATCGTTGGTCCATCAGCCAATACTTCTGGGAAACCTAGTCCAACAACTGCCCAGCACGTTTATCATGACCTTCACGGGAAAATTGCGGGAATAATTGATAATGGTCCTACTCGAGTGGGGGTTGAATCAACGGTCCTTGATATGTCAACTGATCAGCCCGTTATTTTACGTCCTGGGGCAGTAACGAAGCACCAAATTGAAGAAGTAATTGGTTCGATTGACTTGAATCACCACCATGTTGGTAAAAATGAAACCCCTAAGGCGCCGGGAATGAAGTATAAGCACTATGCTCCTAACGCTCAGGTTTACATTGTTGATGAGGGAAGCGACTGGAAACAAGTTGTTGATTGGATTAAGCAACAGCCATTTGATGTAGGGATGATGGCAGAAGAAAAAATCTTGCAACAGTCGACTTTACCAATGAATGCAATTCAATTTTCGTTAGGGAAGAATGTTGCTGATGCAAGTGCTCGTTTATTTGATGGTTTACGTCAGTTTGATGATCAACCGAATGTTAAGGCAATTGTTACCCAAGCATTCCAGGCAAAGGATCTTGGTCGGGCATACATGAACCGGTTGAATAAGTCAGCTGGTGGCGAACATTTTGCAACAAAATAAAAAAATTACCTATTTGTTTATCAAATAGGCATTTTTTTTGGTAAAATAGGGAAGAAATTCAAAGGAGTGTATTAGGCATGGGTAAATTTGAAGTGATGGATCACCCATTGATCCAACACAAATTGACAATGATTCGGGATAAGAACGTTGGGACAAAGTTTTTCCGGGAAACGGTAAAGGAAATTTCGACATTGATGGCATATGAAGTTGCTCGTGATATGCCATTGAAGGATGTTGAAGTTGAAACACCAATTGCCAAGACAACTAAGAAGGAATTAGCGGGGAAGAAAGTAGCAATTATCCCAATTCTTCGTGCTGGTCTAGGAATGGTTGATGGAATGACTGATTTGATTCCAGCTGCCAAGATTGGCTTTATCGGGATGTACCGTGATGAAGAAACGCTAAAGCCACATGAATACTTTGTAAAGTTACCAAATGACATTACTGAACGGCAATTATTCATTGTTGATCCAATGTTAGCAACTGGTGGTTCAGCAATGATGGCAATTGAAGCATTGAAGAAGCGCGGTTGTTCTGAAAAGAACATGAAGTTTGCATGTTTAGTTGCTGCTCCAGAAGGGGTTAAGGCTGTTCGTGAAGCTTACCCAGATGTAGATATCTACGCTGCTGGGCTTGATGATCACTTAAATAAGGATGGTTACATTGTTCCGGGATTAGGTGATGCTGGTGACCGTCTCTTTGGTACAAAGTAACTTTGATTAGACTCGGTAAGTTAAAAAATGCCGATTATGGAAAGAGATCGAGAAAAAGCAAAATAGTTTTTTCTCGGTCTTTTTTGTCTCTTCTTTAAATTCTAAATGGGTATTTATTGAACTGGTCATTAAGAAAAGATTCTCCTATAATAGATGTAAACCGGTTTCTTTAAAGAGGGTAAGCAGATAGAAATGACTTTAAAAACGACAGGAACAGCGGCTAGTAATGGTATCGGAATTGCACCAGCATATATTGTAGATAAACCTGATTTGAGTTTTGAAAAGCGACGGATTAGTGATCCGTTTGCAGAAATTCAGCGCTTTAAAAATGCCTTGCTTGCGATTAGTAATGATCTTAGGGCGATAAAAAAAGCAGCTACAAAAAAGTTATCAAAAGATGAGCTCGCGATTTTTGATGTTCACATTGAAATCTTAGATGATCCAGAAATGTTTAATCAGGTTGTTACCCGGATTCGTAGTCAGCGGATTAACGCGGAAACAGCTTTTGAAGAAGTAATCACACGGGTTATTCACGAATTTGAATCAATGACGGGTAATAAGTACATGCAGGAACGGGCAACGGACTTTGCTAGTATTCGGGATCAGGTATTAGCAAAGCTTGAAGGAAAACAGCTTCCTAATCTGCAAACGCTTGATCACCCAGTAATCGTGGTTGCCCATATGATTGGACCATCGGATACTTCCCAAATGAATGCTAAGTATGTTAAGGGAATTGTCACTGAGGTTGGTGGTCGAACCAGTCATGCTGCGATAATGGCTCGTTCATTGCAGATTCCGGCAATTGTTGGTTGTAAAAAGATTGCTCACCAAGTAAAAAATGGTGAACGAATGATTGTTGATGGTTTTTCAGGGACAGCAATTGTCGAACCCATTGCTCAACAGGTAGAGCATTATCAACAACTAGCAAGTCAGTATGCGGCAGAAAAGCTTCAGTGGGCGAAGTTAGTTGATAGTCCTTCAGTTACGAAGGATGGTCAACAGTTAACTATTTCTGCTAATATTGGTTCGTCGAATGATATTCCGGCAGCCGTTAATAATGGGGCAGATGAAATTGGTCTTTTCCGGACTGAATTTCTTTACATGAAGAGTGAACACTTACCGACTGAGGAGGAGCAGCTTCGAGCATATCAGGATGCGGTTGAAAGCCTCGGGGGGAAGGCGCTAGTAGTGAGAACACTGGACATTGGCGGAGATAAGCCGCTAACTTTCATGCCGCTTCCTCATGAATTAAACCCGTTTTTAGGCTATCGAGCAATTCGGATTTCGTTGGATCGCCCATCAATGTTTCGTACTCAGTTACGGGCACTAATTCGGGCTTCACAGTTTGGTCAAATCAATATCATGTTTCCAATGATTACGACTTTGGAAGAGCTTCGGTCAGCCAAAAAGATTTACTATGAAGAGCGAGAAAAGTTGCGCCAAGATTATCCGCATGTTGGGGCAAATATTAAATTAGGAATTATGATTGAGGTTCCACTGGCTGCACTATATGCAGAGCGATTAGCCAAGGAGGTCGACTTCTTTAGCATTGGAACCAATGATCTGATTCAATACTGCTTTGCGGCCGATCGGGGGAATGCAGCGGTTTCCTACCTTTATCAACCACTGAACCCACCGTTTTTAAAACTAATTGATCACATTATCAAATCAGGTCACCAGCATAATACAACGGTGGCGATGTGTGGTGAGATGGCCGGTGATCGTCTCGCCTTGCCACTTTTAATGGGAATGGGATTAGACGAGTATTCGATGAGTGCAACATCGATTTTACGTACTCGTTCAATGATGAGGAATCTTGATATTAAAGAATGTCAGCAGTTATATCATGAAGCAGTAACAAAGTGTGAAACTGCCAATCAAGTTCACGACTTAGTTGAAAATTGGCTAAAAGCGAATAATTAATAGTGAAGAGCTTACGATAAAGATAAGATTTTTATCAGCTCTTTTTTTGTTTTAAATGAATAGTAAAATATTGGGTGATTGTAAAAAAGGGAAGTGAAAATCGTGACAATTCAGTGGTCACGCCAGAGAACATACTTATTAATTGGGATGATTATTTGCGGAATTGTAGCAATGCTTTTTGTTACTCATAACCAGCGCCTTTATCGGCAACCAATTGCTCGGGTTGTGCAAGTAACTAATGAAAAGCCTCAACGAACTGAAGACCAGTTTAAAAACGTTGATCATCAGACTAATCAGGAGCTTACAACAATCCTGATGAACGGAAAAAGACGTGGGGATAAAGTTAAGGTTCAAAACACATTTAGTGATTCGCAACCAATGGATCAGCAGTATAAGGTAGGTGATCAGTTATTTCTTTCTCAATTAAAAACCAACCATGGGAAATTATCAGCTAATCCAGCAGGGCCAAAGCGAGACACAGTGATTGTCTTTTTAAGCTGGCTTGTTATTACAGTTTTACTGCTAACAATGGGAAGAGCAGGAACGTTTGCACTTATTAGTGTAGTAATTAATACTATTTTATTTTTACTGGCGGTTTCACTAGACCTTCATAATCAGGGGAATCATGTCCTGCTGATTTTTTCAACATTAGCTTTAATTTTTACTTTTATTAGTCTCCTGCTTGTTCTTGGACCAACTAAAAAAATGCTCGCCACATTAGGCGCAACGGTTATTGGAACAGGAGTGGCAATTTTAATTGGGGTCCTGGTCCTTCACCTTACCCATAATCGAGGGGTTTACTATGAATCCATGCAGTATGTGACTCAAGTACCGCGACCGTTATTCGTTGCGGAAATTTTACTAGGATCATTAGGTGCAGTTATGGATGAATCAAGTGATATTGTAGCAACGCTATTTGAATTGAAACGAATTGATCCAACCGTCACACGGCTGCAGTTGTTTATGTCTGGAAGGAGTATCGGTAAATCGATCATGGGGCCGTTAGTAAATGTCCTTTTTCTGATCTTTATGGCAGATACCTTTACAAACAGCTTACTTTACCTAAAAAATGGTAATTCATGGGGGTATACATTCAGCATGAATATGAGCTTGGGGATGGTGCAAAGTTTAATTAGCGGAATTGGAATTGTGCTAGCAGTTCCGGTAGTTAGTTTCCTTGGTGCATTACTACTAGGAAGGAGGAACCGATAATGAGCGCGATTTATGCATTAGGAATAGTATTGCTATGTTTGATGATCCTTGTTGGCGGTAAGCAAGGATGGCGATCCTTTCTTAGCTTATTATTGAATTTTGGCTTTTTGTTTTTCGCCATTGTCCTGATTGAATTTCATGTTCCGCCAATGTTTGTTGTTGCGACTACCGGAATTACGATTTTAGCAATCACAATTTTTATGGGGGAAGATGACCTACGAACAACAGTGACGGCTTTTTATGCTTCATTGATTGTTTTAGCAATTCTGATTTTACTTATTCTGTTTGTCAGTCATTGGGCAATGGTTCAAGGATTTGGTACTGAGGATAGTGATGACCTTGAGGGAATGTCGATCCTAATTGGAATTAGTTATTTAAAGGTTTCGGTTACCGCAATTGTTATTAGTACATTAGGAGCCATTGCTGAAGCAGCAATGGCAATATCCGCAGGGTTAACGGAAATCCTGGAAACTCATCCTCAAATCAGCAATTCCCGATTAGTTGAGGGGGGAATGGAAATTGGTCGGCAAATTATCGGAACTACTCTGAATACTTTATTTTTCGGCTTCTTTGGTGGTTTTCTTTCTCTCTTTATTTGGTTTGCCGGATTACACTATTCATTTGGAATGATTTTCAACAATAAGATTTTTGTTGCCGAGCTAATTGAAATTTTGATTTCATTTCTCGGTGTCCTCCTGACTGTTCCAATTACTTCATTAGTAATGGTTAAACGACGAAATCGGGTCATTGACAAACCAGTAGAAACGAAGTAAGATACATTTTGAAATTAAAACCTTTAAACGAGGTCCTGTGAGGCCTCAAAGGTGCGGTGAAATGACACTACATGCTTGTAGGAGAATATTTACTAAAGCAGCTTTGAGGCCTCACTCAAAGCTGCTTTATTTTTTAGGGAGGGAAATATTCATGGCTCATCGTGACGATGTCGTGTTAGACGTTAATGAAAAGCCAAAAACAGGTCAATGGATTGGACTTTCACTCCAACACATGTTTTCCATGTTTGGTTCTACTGTTCTGGTACCAATTCTTGTTGGGTTGAATCCAGGGATTGCACTTTTTAGTTCCGGTGTTGGTACGTTAATGTACCTGTTAATTACAAAACATAAGATCCCAGCATATATGGGTTCAAGTTTCTCGTTTGTTGTCCCCATGATGGCATTAATGAAGTCAACTGGTTATCCGGGGATTGCACAGGGGACAATTGCCGTTGGGTGTGTTTACCTGATTGTTTCAGTAGTTGTTAGTTTAATTGGCTCGGATTGGATTGATAAGATCTTGCCACCAATTATCGTTGGCCCTGTGGTTGTTGTTATTGGACTTTCATTGGCTAGCACAGCGGCCAAGGATGCCACCATTAATTCAGTAACGGGAAAGTATGATCTTAAATTCTTTGCAGTTGCAATGATCACGATGCTACTGACAATTGCTTTTAATATGTACTTTAAAGGGTTCATGGGACTGATCCCAATTTTGATGGGGATTGTTTTTGGCTACATTGTTGCTTGCTTATTTGGGATCGTTGATTTTACACCGGTAGAGAAAGCTCATTGGTTCAGTCTACCTGCGTTCCAAATTCCGTTTATTAACTACCACCCACAATTTTACTGGGGAGCAATTCTAAGTATGGCACCGATCGCCTTTGTAACGATGACTGAACACTTAGGTCATATTATGGTATTAAACGAATTGACCGAGCGAAATTTCTTTAAGGATCCGGGATTAAACCACACCTTAGCAGGGGATGGGACCGCATCAATTATCGCTGGATTCGTTGGTGGCCCTCCAGTTACTAGTTACGGTGAAAATATTGGTGTTATTGCTATTACTAAGGTTCAATCTGTTTATGTTATTGCTGGTGCTGCAGCGTTTGCAATCTTCTTTAGTTTTATTGGCAAGTTAAGTGCGTTAATTGAAACAATTCCAATGCCAGTTATTGGTGGGATTTCTTTTCTTCTTTTTGGGGTGATCGCATCTAGTGGTTTACGAGTAATGATTGAAGACCAGATTGACTTTAATAAAAAGCGGAACCTAATGATCGCTTCAGCAATTTTGGTTATCGGAATTGGGAATGCCTACTTGAAATTAGGACAATACCAGTTCTCTGGATTAGCAGTTGCGGCTGTTTTGGGAATTGCATTAAACCTCATTCTTCCACAAGAAGCGCGGAGTGAAAAAGAAATTTCTGAAAAAGTCAACAAAGTTAAATAGTTCAGGAAAAGAAGCTCACGTTAAGCTTCTTTTTTTATTAAAAGATGATTAAAGGATCACAAGAAGAAATGAATTATTAAATAGGAAATCTAATTAGAACGGTCTTTGTTAACGGTTTATTTCTTAAAAAAACAAGAAATCTTTTTGAATGTTGCTTCAAATGATGATATATTAATACTCGTATATTGGGCTAGTTCGTATTAGTATACGACGTTCATCCAATTTACAGCCAAATTATTGTTATTAAGGAAAGAGGTGAAATATGAATGGGCGGTGATGCTTTTACTTTTAAGTTTCTTGGCTTAACTTTTAATGCAACTAACATCATTTCAGGTCTTGTTATTTATGCAATCGTATTCTTTGTATTATTTGGCATGTCCCGAAAGATTCAAATGAAGCCAAAAGGTGCGCAGAATGTTTTGGAATGGTTAATCGACTTTACGAATGGAATTGTTCGTAGTCAGATGCCAAATGAAGAGACTGGTCATTACAGTTTTTTGGCCTTTGTTCTTTTCGTTTTCATTTTCTTTGCCAACCAGTTTGGTCTGATTTTTAATCTTAGTTGGAATAACCAAGAAATCCTTAGAAGTCCAACGGCGGATCCAGTTGTTACTTTAACATTCTCGCTGATGGTAATTACGCTCGCTCACTTTGCAGGAATTGCAAATAAGGGTCTTGGCGGTTACTTGAAGGGGTATGTAAAGCCATTTGCATTGATGTTGCCAGTCAATATCATTGAAGAATTGGCTAACTTCTTAACTTTGGGTTTGCGGATCTTTGGTAACATTTTTGCTGGTGAATTGCTATTAAAGTTGGTTGCTGGAGTTGCCTTTTCACACGGTGCTTTAACAATCATTCCAGGATTCTTACTTGAGTTGCTTTGGCAAGGATTCTCAGTATTTATCGGTTCAATTCAGGCATATGTTTTTGTAACATTAACGACAGTTTATATTTCTCGGAAGGTTTCCGAATAATAATCTATCTCTTAAGGAGGAATTTTAAAATGGCATTAGGAGCAATTGCTGCAGGACTCGCGGCTATGGGTGCCGCTATCGGTGGTGGTATTGGTGATGGTATCTTAATCGGACATACTGTTGACAGTATCGCGCGTCAACCAGAATTACAAAGTAGATTACAAGCAACGATGTTCATCGGTGTTGGTTTGATCGAAGCCATGCCTATCATCGCTATTGTTATCGGCTTCCTTGTTATGAACAAGTAATTATTTTGATTAATAATTTTTATTTTAGAGAACAAGGAGGTGTCAATAGATGTTTGTGAACAGTGTTTTAGCTGAATCTAATAGCTTATACGTTGGTGATTTGGTATTCTATATCGTTACCTTCATTATCCTGATGTTACTTATCAAGCACTTTGCTTGGAAGCCAGTTACGGATATGATGAAAAAGCGTGCAGATAAGATTGCTAGTGATATTGACAATGCTGCTAAATCACGTGAGAACGCTGAAAAGATGGCTGCTAAACGACAAGCTGAGTTACAAAACTCTCACCAAGAAGCTGCTGACATTGTTAATAATGCCAAGAAGTCTGGTGAAGCCCAACGTGCTCAAATTGTTGAAGCTGCACAAAATGACGCTCAAGCACTTAAGCAACGCGCACAAGAAGATGCTAAGCAGGCTCGTCGTGATGCGTTGAATGGTGCAAAGGATGACGTTGCAAACTTATCTATTGAGATTGCTTCCAAACTCATCCACAAAGAATTAAATGCGGACGACCAAAAAGAATTGATCGATTCGTATATTGAAGGGTTGGTAGATCATGAGTCTTGATAAGCAAACAGTTGCAAATCGTTATGCGAAAGCACTGTTCGAGTTGGTCGATGAAGACAATACACTCGATCAAACTTATCAAGAATTGACTGCTCTACGTCAAGTCTTTGAGGACAACGCTGCACTGGCTTCTGTTTTATCAGGAGTTCAATTATCACTCAGTGAAAAGAAGTCCCTTATTGATGATTTGAAGAAGGGTTTTTCTCAACCAGTTTCAAATTTAATTCAAATGACTTTTGATTATGGCCGGATTAACGATCTAGTTGCAATCATTGATGAGTTTGAGCGACGGTATGACGCTAAGATGAAACGTGTTCATGCCGACGTTGTTACAGCGATCCAACTTGATAAACAACAACGTGATCAACTTAAGGCTAACTTAGCCCAACGATTTGGAGCTAAGGAGGTTGTTCTTCATGAACAAGTTGATCCCGAAATTTTGGGCGGGGTTATCGTTCATCTTAATAATAAGACATTGGATGGTAGCTTAAGTTCAAAGATTAAGCAGATTCGTCGTTTACTAGTTAGATAAATTATCTTATTTCGAAGAGGTGAGACCTTTATGAGCATTAAAACTGAGGAAATCAGTTCACTCATCAAGAAACAACTTGCCAACTACCAAGACAAAGTATCTGTCGAGGAAACGGGTACTGTTACCTATGTTGGTGATGGTGTTGCTCGTGCCGACGGCTTGGAAAATGCCATGGCTGGTGAGTTGCTCGAATTTAGTAACGGTGTTTACGGAATGGCACAAAACCTCGAAAGTAACGATGTTGGTATCGTTATTTTGGGAGACTTTTCTGGCATCCGTGAAGGTGATACCGTTAAGCGGACGGGTCGAATCATGGAAGTTCCCGTCGGTGAAGCATTGTTAGGACGGGTAGTAGATTCATTAGGTCGACCAATTGATGGACTTGGTGAAATCAAGACTGACAAGACACGTCCAATTGAAAAGAAAGCTCCAGGTGTTATGGAGCGGAAGAGTGTTAGTGAGCCATTACAAACAGGTATTAAGGTTATTGATGCCTTAGTACCAATTGGTCGTGGTCAGCGTGAGTTGATCATTGGTGACCGGAAGACCGGTAAGACTGCCATTGCATTGGATACCATCATTAACCAAAAGGACAAGGACGTAATTTGTATTTACGTTGCCATTGGACAAAAGGAATCAACTGTTCGAGCAAACGTTGAAACCTTGCGGCGTTATGGAGCATTAGACTACACAATTATTGTTTCAGCTAGTGCTTCTAACCCTGCACCAATGCTTTACATTGCCCCTTATGCTGGTGCCGCAATGGGTGAAGAGTTTATGTATGGTGGCAAAGATGTTTTGATTGTTTATGATGATCTTTCAAAGCAGGCCGATGCATACCGTGAACTTTCATTGATTCTTCGTCGGCCTCCTGGTCGTGAAGCTTACCCTGGTGATATTTTCTATACTCACTCACGGTTACTAGAACGTGCTGCACGGTTATCTGATGACCTTGGTGGTGGATCAATGACTGCATTACCAATTATTCAAACCCAAGCTGGTGATGTTTCTGCCTACATTCCAACCAACGTTATTTCAATTACTGATGGACAGATCTTCTTGAATTCTGATGAATTCTATGCAGGTCAACGTCCAGCCATTGATGCTGGTACATCAGTTTCTCGTGTTGGTGGTGATGCTCAGGTTAAGGCAATGAAGAAAGTTGCCGGGACATTGCGTTTGGATATTGCATCATATAATGAATTAGCTTCATTTGCTCAGTTCGGTTCTGATCTGGATGAAGCAACTCAAGCCAAGTTATCACGTGGTAAGCACACTATGGAACTTTTGAAGCAAGGATTGCACCAACCACAACCTGTTGAACAACAAGTTGTAACACTGTTTGCTTTGTCAAACGGTTTCGTTGACCAAATTCCGGTGGATGATGTTCCACGCTATGAAAGCGAACTTGCTTCATTTATGCATGCTAATCACCAAGACCTTTATGACACGATTAAGTCAACTGGTAAGTTACCAGAAGGTGACGACTTAAAGAATGCTGTCGCTGAGTTTACGAAATCTTTCCAAACCAGTGATGACAAGAAAAAAGCCGCACAAAAGAATTAATAATGATTAGTCGAAAGGACGGTGAGATTTAGTGCCAGCTTCACTTGCTGCTGTTAAGCATAAGATTGAATCCACAAAAAGCACGCGCCAGATTACTGCTGCAATGCAAATGGTTTCAACTGCAAAATTGAATCAAATTCAACACCATACTCAGTCATATGAAGTATATGCTGAGAAGGTTAAGAAGATGTTGTCCGATCTGGTTAAATCTCACAACGCATCTGCAGCTAGCGCCAGTCATGACGCTTACGCTGCGTTGTTTGAGAAGCGTCCAGTTAAAAAGACTGGAATTTTAGTTATTACATCTGATCGTGGCTTGGTTGGTAGTTACAATAACAATATTATCAAGCAAACTTTACAATTAATGAAGGACAAGAATCTAACTGCTGAAAACACAGTATTCTTAACTGTTGGTAAAACCGGGACTGAATTCTTTAAGAAACGTGGGATGAACGTCGTCTACGAGTATTCAGGAATTAGCGATGTGCCAACATTCCGTGAAGTTCATCAAATTGTAAAGACTGCTGTTCAGATGTATGACGATGCCGTATTCGATGAAATGTACTTGGCATACAGCCATTACGTTAATCGAATTACGTCCCGAGTACGGGTTCATGATGTATTACCAATTACGGCTGAATCATTGATGGAGGATGAGGAAGAATCCGCAGAATCCGTTCAAGATGAATCACCAATTACTGCTGAATACGAATTTGAACCTTCGGATACGGAAATTATTGCTGGACTTGTTTCACAATATGCGGAAAGTTTATTGTATGGAGCCATCCTTGATGCAAAGACGTCAGAACACTCATCAAGTGCGAACGCAATGCGGTCTGCTACTGATAATGCAGATGACATCATTTCATCATTGGAACTGCAATATAACCGTGCTCGTCAAGCTGCTATTACCACCGAAATTACTGAAATTACCGGTGGTATGACGGCACAAGAATAAAATTTAACTGAGGAGGAAACAACATGAGTTCTGGTAAAGTTGTTCAAGTTGTCGGACCAGTTGTTGATATTGAGTTCCCCTTAGATGAAAAGCTACCAGAGATTAATGACGCGTTAAAGATTAAGGAAAGTGATGACAAAACCTTAACTACTGAGGTTGCCCTTGAATTGGGTGATAGAGTAGTGCGGACAATTGCCATGGACGGTACCGATGGTCTTCAACGGGGAATGGAAGTCGAAAATACCGGAGCACCTATTAGTGTACCGGTTGGTGACGATACTCTGGGACGTGTTTTCAACGTTTTAGGTGAACCAGTTGATAACGGTCCTAAGTTTGGACCAGATGCAAAGCGGATGCCTATTCACCGTGATGCACCTAAGTATGATGAATTAAACAACAATACTGAAATCCTTGAAACTGGGATTAAGGTTATTGACTTGTTAGCCCCATATGTTCGTGGTGGTAAGATTGGGTTATTCGGTGGTGCCGGTGTTGGTAAGACCGTTTTGATTCAGGAATTGATCCACAACATTGCACAAGGGCATAATGGTATTTCTGTCTTTACGGGTGTTGGTGAACGGACCCGTGAAGGTAACGATATGTACTACGAAATGAAGGCTTCAGGAGTTCTTGAAAAGACTGCCATGGTTTATGGTCAAATGAACGAACCTCCTGGTGCCCGGATGCGGGTTGCCTTAACTGGACTTACCATTGCGGAATACTTCCGTGATGTAAAGGGTCAAGATGTTTTGCTATTCATTGATAACATCTTCCGGTTTACCCAGGCCGGTTCAGAAGTTTCTGCCCTGTTAGGACGGATTCCTTCTGCCGTTGGTTACCAGCCAACGTTGGCTACTGAAATGGGTCAGTTACAGGAACGAATTACTTCTACTAAGAAGGGTTCAATTACCTCGATTCAGGCCGTTTATGTTCCAGCCGATGACTATACCGACCCTGCTCCGGCTACAACGTTTGCGCACTTAGATGCCACCACTAACTTGGAACGGCGGTTGACTCAAATTGGTATTTACCCTGCCGTTGATCCATTAGCATCAACTTCAACAGCGTTAACTCCTGAAATTGTAGGTAAGGAACACTATGAAGTTGCTACTGAAGTTCAACACGTTTTGCAACGATACCATGAATTGCAAGATATCATTTCTATCTTAGGGATGGATGAATTATCTGATGATGAAAAGGTTATTGTTGCTCGTGCTCGGCGGATTCAAAACTTCTTATCACAAAGTTTCAGTGTTGCCGAACAGTTTACCGGTACGCCAGGTAAGTATGTTCCATTGAAGGATACTATTAAAGGATTTAAGGGTATTCTTGAAGGAAAGTATGATGACTTACCAGAAGAAGCATTCCGGTTAGTTGGTACAATCGATGATGCTGTTGAAAAGGCTAAGAAAATGAAGGCTGATGCTGCTAAAGAAACTGCAGAGTAGGAGGGATAATTATGGCTGATACTAAGTTTAAAGTCACCATTATCACTCCTGATGGTACGGTTTATGATAATGATAATGCCACGATGGTTATTATGAACACTTCCGGTGGTCAAATGGGGATCATGGCTAAACACGTACCTGTATTAGCATCATTAACAATTAGTGAGTTACGAATTAAGCATGATCAGGGTACTGATGAAATTGCTGCTGTTAACGGTGGAATCATGCAATTTGATGGTGAAACTGCCTTAATTACCGCAGATAGTGCTGAAATGCCCGAAAAGATCGACGTTGCTCGTGCTGAAGAAGCTAAGCAACGTGCTGAAGAAGCAATTAGGAAAGCGAAGGAAGCGCACCGACAAAATGATCTTGCTCGTGCTGAGGTTCATTTAAAGCGTGCTGTTAACCGTCTTAAAGTTTCTAAGTTTAAGCAAAAGTAACCCTACTTTTTAACGATATAAAAGGATATTTAATGAGTAAAATGCTTGTTAAATATCCTTTTTTGATTATTAACTTAGTCTAAAGGTTGTTAATGATGACTGATCACTCATTAGTTGGTATGATAAAATTGTAGTTGGTTTTAAAGAGGGTGAAAAGGTGCAGATAACAGGAATTAAAGCTTTAGTAGAAATAGTTATCCAACTCGGAATGATCTGGCTAACCTTTACCGCAATTCAGGGCTTTCGGCTTGAACGTCTTTTTCGTCGTCCCCCGAAAACGTTACCGTTAGCAATTGTCTTATTTTCTACAGCGATCGGTTACTTATGCGCCAGTTTTTTCATCGGGTTCATTAATGCAGTTAGCCAACTACCCGGTTTATTGCGTTGACTTAATAAGGAGTTAAATTATGGAAAAGATAATTATTAAGGGTGGTCATCGTTTATTTGGACGCATTGCCGTTGAGGGAGCAAAGAATGCTGTTTTACCGCTTCAAGCAGCAGGAATTCTTGCCTCTACTGGAACTCTTCATTTAACTAATGTTCCGGTATTATCAGATGTCCTAATGATGAATGAATTATTAAAATTTTTAAATATTCGGGTTCAATTTAATCAGGAGAATCATGTTATCGATTTGAATGCTAGTCAAAAGGTTTCATCAGAAGCGCCGTTTCAATATGTAAGTAAAATGCGTGCTTCGATGGTAGTAATGGGCCCATTATTGGCAAGAACTGGTTATGCTAAGATTGCTCTTCCAGGCGGATGTGCAATTGGCTCCCGACCAATTGATCTTCATCTTAAAGGACTCCGTCAGCTTGGAGCAGTTATTGAACAGCACGATGGCTATATTGAAGCACGAGCCGATCGATTAGTTGGAACAAATATCTACTTAGATTTTCCTAGCGTTGGTGCTACCCAGAATATTATGATGGTGGCAACATTAGCAGAGGGGATTACAACAATTGAGAATTGTGCTCGTGAACCAGAAATTGTTGATTTAGCAAACGCCTTAAATAAAATGGGTGCCCGGGTGCATGGGGCTGGGACCGATGTTATCCGTATCCAAGGAGTTAACTTTTTACATGGCTGTGATTATCGGGTAATGTCTGACCGGATTGAAGCGGGAACCTTTATGATTGCAGCCGCTGCAACTAATGGTGATGTCGTTATTGAGAATGCCGAAAGCAAGTATAATGAACCATTAATTGCAAAGCTGCAAGATATGGGAGTTACGGTGATCGACCAGGATGATGGAATTCGAGTGCTAGGAACTTCGGTCTTGTTACCATCAACGGTCCAAACAGCACCGTATCCTGGTTTCCCAACAGATTTACAGCCGCAAATGACAGTATTACAGCTATTAGCAAACGGTACAAGTATGATGAATGAAACGGTCTTTGAAAAACGCTTCATGCACCTTGAAGAATTGCGCCGAATGAATGCAGAATACCAAATTAAAAACTCAACGGCTGTATTGAGTGGGCCAACGAAGTTTAGCGGGGCGGAGGTTGCCGCCACCGATTTACGTGCTGGTGCAGCTTTGGTCATTGCGGGATTGGTTGCCCAGGGAATTACCCAAGTTCGTAATTTGAAGTACCTTGACCGTGGATATTACCACCTTCATCAGAAACTGGCACAACTCGGTGCACAGATTGATCGGGTTAATATTGAGGACCAAATCGAGTTGGCATCTGCTAAAGAGGTTAACCATCCTGAACGTGGTTAGCATTTTCAATTATGTGGTATAATTACCAACGTTATTATAAAAATTGGCCGGAAGGAGAAATTACATAAATGGCAAAGGATATCGGAATCGATTTAGGAACTGCAAACGTTCTAATTTATGTTCAAGGCAAGGGCATTGTCCTGAATGAACCTTCAGTTGTAGCAATTGACACGCAAACTAATAAAGTATTAGCTGTGGGTTCAGAAGCATATCGAATGGTTGGGCGGACACCAAGCAATATTCGTGCTATTCGTCCATTGAAGAACGGTGTTATTTCCGACTTCGATGTTACTCAAGAAATGCTTTCATACTTTATCGGCAAATTGAGTGTTAAGGGCTTTATGTCAAAGCCAGATATCATGATCTGTGCTCCAACAAACATTACTGAAATTGAACGAAAGGCAATTATTCAAGCAGCCGAGCAATCAGGTGGGGGTAAAGTTTACCTTGAATATGAGCCTAAGGTTGCTGCAATTGGTGCAGGGCTCGATATCTTTAAACCACGTGGTAGCATGGTTATTGATATGGGTGGTGGTACTAGTGATATTGCCATTCTTTCACTAGGTGATATTGTTGCTAGCCAGTCAATCCGGATGGCTGGTGATAAGTTAAACAATGATATTACTGCCTACATTAAGGATCACCATGGCTTAATTATTGGTGAGCATACTGCTGAACAAATTAAGATGGAGATTGGAACTGCATTACCAGTTGATGAACCTAAAAAAATGGATGTTCGTGGTCGTGATGTTGCTACCGGAATGCCAAAGCAAATCACAACTGATGAAAATGAAATTGAAGAGGCAATTCACGGTACTCTTGATCAAATTGTTAAGGCAACAATTAGTGTTCTTGAAACCATCCCACCTGAATTAGCAAGCGATATTATTGATCGGGGAATTATGCTTACTGGAGGGACGTCACTTCTTAAGGGAATTGATCAACTCTTCAGTGATCAGTTAAAGGTTCCCGTTGTTGTTTCTCAGGATCCACTTGATAATGTCGCCAAGGGTGCTGGTGAAATGCTAGAACGAATGCAAAAGACAGATAATAGTAAAAAAGGTAAGGACTAGTGAGTAAGTTCGCGTGTCGGATGATTCGGTGGTATCAACGAAACATATCGGCGAAGCGATCTTTTAGAGCTTGTCGGTACTATCCCTCTTGTTCTCAATATACGTTAGAAGCAATTCAGCGTTTTGGATTAAAGGGAATACTGCTTGGAATCGTTCGGGTACTACGGTGCCATCCTTTTGCTCATGGTGGTTACGATCCGGTTCCAACAAAATTTACTTTCCATCGAGTTATGAAATAGTAAAGGTGAAAAAGTGGCAAAAAAAGATAAAAAAATTGAAGTTAATGTAAAGGATATTGAGCGTCGTCATCAACCAGTTCAGCAAGTGTTCATTGGCAAGCGACTGATTGGTGAAGTATTAGCGGATGGTAACCGATTCAAAGCCTTGCTAACCGCTGACGAAAGCGAGTTTTATGTTCGTTCTCAAGAAGAAGGACTAGAAGTTGTCCTCCAACAATATCATTTACATCAAGGATAATGCGATGCAGCAGCGTTGCTAAAATCTCAAAAAAGGAGCTTAAGAATGCAACGTTCTCAAAGTGATGATGAGAGTCGAATTGACTGGGGGATTATTTTCTGTGTTTTACTTCTGGCCTTAATTGGGTTAGCCTCAATTTACGTTGCGGCTGTCCATGACACGGGTGGTTCAACTAGTGTTATGCGTCAAGTAGTAAGTCAGTTGATTTGGTATGTCATCGGAACAATTCTGGTTATTATAATTATGCAGTTCGATTCGGAACAGCTATGGAAGGTTGCTCCGTTAGTTTACTGGGTTGGAATATTTTTAATGTTTGCGATCCTCGTATTTTACAGTCGAGCATATTACGCCAATACGGGGGCCAAAAGCTGGTTTGCGATTGGACCATTTACTTTTCAACCATCAGAAATTATGAAACCGGCTTACATTTTGATGATGGGCCGGGTAATTACAACTCACAATAACCATTATAATGTTCATACAGTTAGGTCCGATTGGCGATTAATTGGGACAATGTTTTTGTGGTTATTACCAATTTTAATTTCACTAAAGTTACAAAATGACTTTGGGACAGGATTAGTTTTCTTTGCAATCTTTTGTGGAATGATCCTGGTTTCCGGAGTGACATGGCGGATTATTGCCCCAACCGCAATTGGGCTAATTGTTGTTGGGGGATCGGCACTGGCAATGGTTACAAGTTCTGTTGGTCGGACAATTTTGGAGCATATTGGCTTTCAAGCCTACCAGTTTGACCGGGTTGATACTTGGCTTCATCCAGAACAAGACACAAGCAACCAGGGCTACCAACTATGGCAAAGTATTAAGGCAGTTGGTTCGGGCGGAATTACCGGAACTGGCTTTGATAACTCTAAGGTATACGTCCCTGTTCGTGAATCAGATATGATTTTCTCAGTTATTGGGGAAAACTTTGGCTTTATTGGAAGTGCCCTGTTGATTCTTCTCTATCTTCTGTTAATTTATTTAATGATTCGGGTAACTTTTGATACCAGAAATGAATTCTATGCGTATATTTCAACGGGTGTAATCATGATGATTTTATTCCACGTTTTTGAAAATATTGGAATGAACATCGGATTGCTACCACTAACTGGTATTCCATTACCATTTATTAGTGCTGGTGGTTCGTCCCTGATTGGTAACCTGATCGGAATCGGGATGGTAATGTCGATGAGATATCACCATCACTCTTACATGTTTAGTAATAACAAAGAATTTAGATAGATGGGGTGTAGTGGAAGATGGCTACTGAAAGTTACTTTTGGACAGAAAAACAAAACAACGGTAACACACGTTTAGGTTTAAATGATAATGGTCGTGATGATCTTGGCCAAGTTAGTTTTATTGATGTTCCTGCTATTGGAACAAAGTTAACTAACGGGGGTAAGTTTGTTGCTGTTGAAGCTGAGAAGGCAGTAACTGATATTGATAGTCCAATTGACGGTGAAATTGTTGCGGTAAACCAAAAAGCAATTGATCAACCAGAATTGCTTGGTTCAAGTGACAAAAATGATAATTGGATTGTTGAGGTTAAGGCATAACATTCTAATGATATATGGTAAGAGGCTTAGGGAAACCTGGCCTTTTTCATTTTTAAAATTAATTTGAATTAGGTATTGACAATAAAAAGTGAACTTAGTATTATAATATCAATTAAAATATTAGAATACTATTTGAAAAGATGAGTAGATACTAATTAATCACTCAGAGAGTTCTTGATTGGTGAAAGAGAATTGGTTGATGGTACCGAAGATGGTCTTTGATTAAAGCGTGTTAGTGAGTCTGATGATAAGCTAATATTGGTTACTGCCCATTATCGCAGGTGAGTGTTTACTGACACTTATTAAGGTGATCATTGTGAAGTGATCATAAACTGCGGTGGTACCACGAAGCCTTTCGTCCGTTTAATAATTTGTTTATTGAACGAACGAAAGGCTTTTTTATTGAAAAGGAGGAAGAGTAATTGATTCGGTTTAAGGATGTCTCAAAAACATATAACGGTAAAGAAGGCCCGGTAAAGGCAATTAAAGACGTTAACTTGACAATCCCTGATGGAAAAATTTATGGGATCGTTGGTTATTCTGGAGCTGGGAAAAGTACTCTAATTCGAATGATTAACGGCTTGGAAACACCAACTACTGGTTCTGTAACCGTAAATGGTCAAGAAATTAGTCAACTAAAAGGGGAAGCGCTCCGGGAAGCCAGATTAAAAATTGGGATGATTTTCCAGCACTTCGACTTGTTATGGTCACGAACCGTCCAGGAAAATGTTGAATTTCCATTAGAAATTTCTAAAAAGGGAAACAAGACAGAACGTCAGCAAAAGGCGGAAGAATTAATTAAACTGGTTGGCCTTCAAGGAAAAGAAAATGCTTATCCTTCAGAATTGTCTGGTGGGCAAAAGCAACGGGTTGGAATTGCTCGCGCCCTTGCTAATGACCCTAAAATTTTATTATCTGATGAAGCGACAAGCGCTTTGGATCCAAAGACAACGGATGAAGTTTTGGATCTCCTTGTTGATATTAATCGCCGTTTAGGATTAACAATTGTCGTAATTACTCATGAAATGCATGTTATTCGTAAAATTTGTGATCATGTTGCGGTACTGGATGCTGGAACGATTGTTGAAGAGGGGCCGGTTTTGGATGTCTTTAAGCACCCGCAACAAGCAATTACGAAACGGTTTGTTAACCAAGAAACATCTACTGGTTCTGCCGATGATACCCAAGTTGTCGTTAAACAATTATTGGAATCCCATCCTGATGGGATAATTGTTAAATTAACCTTCCATGGTGACCAGGCAAAATTGCCAATCGTTTCTGAAATGTTACGACAATTCCCTGAAACAAATATGAGTATTATTGAAGGGAATATTCACCAAACACAGGAAGGATCAATTGGTTCATTGTATATTCAATTAACTGTCGATAACGATAACCAGGATCAAATTAAGGGCGCTTTAGATTATCTGAAGACAATGAGAGTAGAAACAGAGGTGATTAACCGTGAACAATAGTGGATTTGCTTCATTCTTTGAATTTAATAAAGTTGATTGGACAAAAATGGGTCAAGCAACCTGGGAGACTGTTTGGATGACGGTTGTCTCTATGGTTGCGGTAGCAATTTTGGGGATTATTCTTGGATTGATTTTGTTTGAAACCCAGAATAGTAACTCAATTGGTGCCAAGATTGTTAACTGGGTAGTTGCAGCGCTAGTAAATATCTTCCGGTCAATCCCGTTCATTATCTTAATTGTTCTGTTGCTACCAGCAACTCAAGCACTGGTTGGAACGATTATGGGACCACGAGCGGCGCTACCATCGCTGATTATCTCAGCTGCACCATTCTATGCCCGGTTAGTTCAAATCGCCTTTGATGATTTAGATCATGGGGTGATTGAAGCAGCTAAGGCAATGGGCGCAACCCGCTGGCAAATTGTTACTAAGGTTTTAATTCCGGAAAGTTCGCCAGCTTTAGTTTCGGGAATTACGGTTACTACCATTTCATTAATTGGTTACACCGCAATGGCTGGGGCAATTGGTGCCGGTGGCTTAGGGAACCTTGCTTACTTAGATGGTTTCCAGGCAAGTAACAATGCCGTTACAATGATGGCCACGATTATTATCGTCATAATTGTTTTTGTCTTCCAATTCTTGGGTGACACAGTTGTTAAGAAAATTGATAAGCGTTAATTAGAAAACGGAGGGAATTCTTATGAAGAAAAAATGGTTAGCAGCAATTGCAACATTAGCATTAGGGGCATTAGTCCTTACCGGATGTGGAAAGCAAAAGGAAACAACTTTGACTGTGGGGGCTTCTTCAACCCCTCACGCTGAAATTTTGAAGCACGTTCAACCTCAATTAAAGAAGGAAGGGGTTAACCTTCAAATTAAGACATTCCAAGATTATGTATTGCCAAACAAAGAGTTAGCAAGTGGTGATTTAGATGCCAACTACTTCCAACACAAGCCATTCTTGGACAACTGGAACAAGAAGAATCATGGAACTTTAATTAGTGTCGGAAATGTTCACCTGGAACCAATTGGATTCTACTCTAAGAAGTACAAGAAGTTATCTGATTTACCTGATGGGGCAACGATTTTAGTTTCAAATAACGTTGCGGACTATGGACGGGTTCTTCAAATCTTAAAGGATGCCGGTTTAATTACATTGAAGCCGGGAACTAAGATTGAATCTGCTAACTTTAATGATATTCAAACTAACAAGAAGAACCTGAAGTTCAAGACAGATCTTGAACCAAAGCTCATGACGCAATTCTACAAGCGTGGTGAAGGTGACGCAGTTGTCATCAATGCCAACTACGCTGTTCAAGCGGGCTTAAATCCAAAGAAGGATTCAATCGCCCTTGAAAAGAATACTTCACCTTACGCTAACTTAATTGCAGTTCAAAAGAAGAACAAGAATAATCCAGCAATTAAGAAGTTAGTTAAGGCCCTTCAATCCAAGTCAACTCAACAATGGATTAATAAGCACTACAACGGTGGTGTCGTTGCGGTTTACCCTAATGGTAAATAAAAGAGTAACCGTTTCAATATAAATAAATAGCTCCAAGAATTCGTTTTTATCGAAAGCTTGGAGCTATTAATATTTTAAAACTTAACCTAGTGAATTAACAACATTGAGTTTGAAGAGGAGAAGGTTAAAGGTAACAATTACAGCTGTAATGATAAATACCATACTATAACTAGAAACTCCAGCGATAGTGGAGCCAAGTAGTGGACCAAAAATATTTCCAATGTACATTGCGCTTTGGTTCCAGGAAAAAATACGTCCAGTAATCATTGCAGGCGTGTTTTTGGTAAGAAGGGTTTGTACTTGTGGGAAAAGACATGCATCCGTAAAGCCAACCAGGAAGCGTAAGATCCCAAGTTCAAACGCGTTTTGGACAAAGGCGGTCAGGAAGAAGAGAACAATTGCACCAGTAAAACCGGCGATAATTACTTTTTGGGTACCAATACGATCACCAATTGCACCAAACCGAGAAGCGGCAAGAAAAGTGGCAATTCCAGGAAGTGCTGCAATTACTCCAGAAACGAAGACAACGTTCCCCTGGTGACGCATTAATTGACTAACGTAGAGGGAAACGATCGGGTTAATCGAATTATTGGCTGCTTGAATGATCAGGGTTGTTAGGAGAAGTCCAAAGATCAACCGTGGCTTTTTAAGTGCAGCCACCACACCACGTGAACTTGCAAGCTTCTGATTGGTTACCGGTTTAAAATCATCTTCATGAACAAAAAAGAGGGCTAAGAAGAAGGCGATCAAAAGCAAAAGACCGGTAATAAAGAAAGTAACCCGATAACTAAATAACGAAGCAAGAGCACCACCAATAAAGGGACCGAGAAGATTCCCGGCTGTAAACGAGGAAGCCATGGTTCCCAATGCTTGACCTGATTTCTCTTTTGGTGTTTCTGTTGCAATTAAGGCATTGGAGTTAGAAACAAAGCCGGCAAAGAAACCTTGAGTCATCCGGAGAATAAACAGTTGCCAAACATTAGTAACAAGTCCCATTGCTGCTAAGACGATTGCCATACCAAGGGATGCACGGAGGATCATTAGTTTCCGTCCTTTTTGATCTGCTAATTTCCCCCACCATGGAGAAACAAAAGCAGAGACAAAATAAATTCCTGAAAAAACTAATCCGGCCCACATGTTTAATTGTTGATGGGAAAAATGGCCCAGCGTGTTAATGTAAAGTGGCAAGAATGGCATTACTTCGGAAAAAGCAATTCCGGCGATAAAGACGGCAATTGCAAGAACGCGTAAGTTCCGTTGCCAAATTGGGATTCTCTTTTCTACCATACGATAACTCCTTTAATTTAAACTTGCGAAAAAAGTGTTTTTTATTATAACGCAAAGTACCGGGGATGTTAATTTAAGGCTTTCTTGCTTAAATCTAGTAAGAAGAACTAATTCATGGTATACTAAAGATTCTAGGAAAACGGTAATAAATAAAGTTAAACTAAATAAGGTGGTATACGCAATGACTAAAAAGTTAAACATCGCATTGCTGTTTGGTGGCAATTCATCTGAGCATGATGTTTCAAAACGTTCGGCGCATAATATTTATGATGCTCTTGATAAAGATAAGTATAACGTTAGCTTATTTATGTTCACTAAAGATGGGATTCTTCTTGGTAATAGCGCATCACAGCGAATCTTTAATGGTGATGATGAAGACCAAGTTGTTCAAGAAGAATACCAAAAAATGGACCTGAATCAACCATTAGCACCAATTATGGCATTAAACGAGATGAAGACTGTCGATCTCTTCTTCCCGGTAATTCATGGTAACCTTGGAGAAGATGGGACTGTTCAGGGGCTTTTTAAGCTTTTGAAGAAACCATATGTTGGCTCTAATATTGCGGCCAGTGCGATGGCCTTTGATAAGGACTTAACCAAGAAGATCCTTACAGAAGCTGGCATTCGGAACACTCCTTACGTGGTGGTTACACCAGAAAACCGGGCAGATTATCCATGGGCTAAGGTTGAAGAAAAAATTGGTGATTTGGCATTCGTAAAGCCAGCAAAACAAGGTTCTTCTGTTGGAATCCATAAGGTAACAAATGCGGAAGAGTATGAAAAGGCGTTGGATGATGCCTTTAAATATGACTACAAGATTCTTGTAGAACAAGGGATTGATCACCCGCAAGAAGTTGAAATCTCTATTCTTGGAAATGAGCATCCAGTTGCTTCTAAGCTTGGTGCTGTTCGTGTCCCTGAAGGCGATTCTTTCTACAATTATGAAAATAAATTTGTGGATGCTAGTGGGGTTGTTTTTGAATTACCAGTAAAGTTACCAGAATACTTAACTGAAGAAATTACTTCAATGGCTTTGAAAGCATACAAGGTTCTTGGCATGAAGGGAATGGCACGGATTGATTTCTTGGTTGATTCAAATAATGTACCATACCTTGGTGAACCTAATACGTTACCAGGATTCACTAATATTAGTTTGTATCCGCAAATGTGGGAAGTTTCAGGAATTGGTTACTCCGATTTGATTGACCGATTAATTCAGCTTGGCCTAGAAGAATTTGATCGAAATAGTAAGATTAAGTATGACTTCCGTAAACTTGGTGAAGAAAAAGTCGGTACTAAAAAGTACAATGAAGATTAAAGTATTCACTTTATATTCATTTTTATTTAAACTGTCTATTTAATTTATGAAAAAAGAATAAGAAAAGAAAGACTGGTCAAAATAAGTCCTACTAGTCTTTTTTTGTTCCAGATTTCTTCGCATAAACCCATGATTAGTGCTATAATGCATAAGGATATTTTCAACTATAGTTTGTAGATCATTTGATCTTTCTAATAATTTTAGTCATATTATTAATAAGTTGAGGAAGGGAAGAAAATGAAACTCCGAGGAGACGTCTTAAAGAAAATTCGCCGCAAAAGAGGGTTATCACAGACAGCATTAGCAGAAGGTATCTGTACCCAGGCAACAATTAGTTTAATGGAAAAGAAGAACCGGTTGCCTAAAATGAATATTCTGACTGCAATTTGTGAGCGGCTAAATATTCCCACAGAACGAATTGTGGAGAATAGCGGAAGCGGCATTAATGACCAATTTAACACAATTGTAAATGATTTAGTTGCTGGTAAATTCGAGATTGCTACGGAAGCATTAAATAAGATTCCGGTAAAGAAGCTAGAGAGTGATTTTGATAAGCAACGGTATTATTACCTATTAGGAATGGTTCAAGTTAACTCCAATAAGATTGATGAAGCAATCTTTAGCTTTGAATTAGTGTTAACCCAGTTTGCGACAACCAGCGCTAATATCTACCTTGCAATGACCACTGCGGGAATGGCATTGGCATACTGTAAACGCAATGATCCAGAGCGGGCAGCAAGATTAACTGATCGGGCGGTTCGGTTAATTGATAATAAAAAATTGATCGGAAGCCTGCACCAATGGGCATCAATTTACTGCCAACTTGGCGAACTTTATAGTAACTTAGGTAATTATAAGGATTCGAAAGACATTGTTGAACGGGGAATTGAGCTTTGTCGTGAGCATGATTCCCTTTTCATTTTGGACGAATTATACCTTATTCGAGGAAAAGACGAACTAGCATTGGGTGACGATGAGCAGGCAAAGGAAACTTTGGAAATTGCTCGAAGCATTAGTGTAGCGCGTCGTGAATCTTTCGTCAAAGATGAAATTGCTGCTGAATTAGAAAAATTGAATTAAAAAAGAGTATCTGTCAACTAGTATTGACGGATATTGATGCCACTCACAGAAATGTGGGTGGCATTTTTATGTAAATAGATAATCAATTCTTAAAAAGAAAAATTCTTGATTGGTAAACTCGTACAGGTTCGTTTGAGTGTTTTAATTTTACAGTTAATTCCTTCTAGGAGGCCGTTGGAAATTCATACTTGGTAGCATGTATGAATGACTGTTTTTTTACAGTGTATCATCGGATAAGATAACGTAGCCTGGATTAATTTGATCTGTTTGTTAGGTTTAAGAATAGATTTAATATTAAGAACCTTAATATTCTGGTCTTCAATTCCAAGGAGATATAAGTGTAAATTATTTTGGGATATCTGTATGACTTTCTTTACATAATTTTTGTGGTGAATTGATTGCACTACACTAAAGTAGAAGTTACACTTTTTATGTAAAAAACTGGTATTGATTTCTCGTCAATACCAGAAAATATATCAATGCTCCTATCTTTAGATATAAACTAACAGGAACTCCATAACTAGTATTAATAATTACGGAGTTCCTGTTAGTTTTAGTTAGAGTTACTTCTTTTTCTTCTTATCAACTTCGATTGGCTTATTATCCAAATCAGTCCGAACGACTAATACATCACAGATTGCTGTCCGGGTAACATATTCGGTAACAGAACCAATTAGGATCCGTTCAACGGCATTTAGCCCTGTAGCACCGATCATAATTAAATCAGCATTCATTTCCTTTGGCACATCCCGGGCAATAATTGTCTTAGGTGCACCATATTCGATTGAGTAGTTGACATTCTTAACGCCCTTGTCTTTAGCATAATCAATATACTTATCAAGAGTCTTCTTTGCGGTCTCAGTAACTTGTTCAACCATTGAACTATCGAAACTGGAAATGTTTTGGAATGCCCGGGTATCAACAACGTGTAATAACCGTAATTCTGTTTCTTCACCGTTCCGCTTAGCAACAGCAACAGCCTTCTTGAAAGCTAATTCAGCTTCTTCAGAACCGTCAACTGGAACCAAAATATGTTTGTATTGTTGAGCCATATTGTGGTGCCTCCTTAATTATTTACCTCTATTATACACTGAAACAAAAATGACAGTAAAGACTCAAGCGTCTAGTTTTTTCGTTGTTCTGCCTGAAAATATCCCATTAATGAATAAGCCATTAAAGTCTCACAAACACAGCCAATAACGACCATTATAACGATAAAGAGAATTGAATTGGTCCAGGCTGCGATCATCGCTAAACCACCGATGATTAATAACAGAAATCCCCAGATAATTAATGCTTTGGAAAGGGGGGCTTGCCGTTCAGGATGAAAGATTAGAAATGGCTTGTGAAGATGAGTTAAGAAGAACAAACCTTCAAATGCAGCAATTAAGCCGAAAAGCGTCATTAAAATTGATAGTAACATGATTAACCTCGTATTTTTAATAAGATATCAATGGGCGTCAACGTTCGTGAAAGAGAACATTGACGCCCAGTTGACAATTATGTACGAAAACTCCGTTAGTGCCGTTAATTGTCATTCAGTGTTGACCTGTGTTTAAGACAGGTGGGACATGACTGTTAGTTATTCAGTTACCAAGTGAAAAGGCATACTGGCCAACTAACGAAGTACTAGTCCCAATTTTATAAGACTGTAAGGCAAACCTGCGTTTAGACAACGCGTACACCACAGAATTTTCACCATTTATATTAGCATGATCTCCCTGAATTAGCAATTAATTAAGGGCGTTGTGAATGGTGACGAAGCCCATTCTTTTGAGCGGTTTTAAGTTGCCAATATTGATTGCCTAATGCTTGTTCAAACCGGCCGTTCTTCTTAGGATGGAAGTATTGAGCGTTTTGAATTCTTCTTGGAAGGTATTGTTGAGCAACCCAATCTTGCGGATAGTCATGAGGGAATAGATAGTTATTGCCATGACCAAGTTTACTAGCACCTTTATAATGAGCGTCTTTCAGGTGATCAGGGACCTCGCCAGTTCCGCCAGCTCTGACTTGCTCTAATGCACTGTCAACGGCACTGATTCCCGAATTTGATTTTGGTGAGAGACAAAGTTCGATTACAACATCAGCTAGGGGGATCCGTGCTTCAGGGAAACCGATTTGTTGGGCAGCTTGAACTGCGGTAACAGCTCGTTGGACTGCAGGCATGTTAGCGAGACCAATATCCTCATAAGCAATCACGATTAATCGTCGACAAATGCTAATTAGGTCCCCAGCTTCAATCAGCCTGGCAAGGTAATGCAGGGCAGCATCAGTATCAGAACCCCGGATCGATTTTTGAAATGCGGAAATTACATCATAGTGAGCATCGCCATCCCGATCACTGGCAATTGCTTTCTTTTGCACGCTTTCTTCGATTACGGGGAGGGTTAGGTGGATTATTCCATCTTTATCCGGATCAGTTGACTTAGCTGCTAATTCGAGGCCGTTTAGAGCGCTTCGTAAGTCACCATTTGTTGCGGTCAATAATTGTTCTTCGGCGGCAGGATCTAATTTAATTGGCATTTTACCTAATCCACGTTCTGAATCAGTAAGAGCACGATTAACTGCAACTTTCATATCATCAATGCTTAAGGGGTGTACCGGAAAAATTTGGGTTCGGCTTCGAATTGCCGGATTAATACTAATATAAGGATTTTCGGTTGTGGCCCCAATAAGGATGATTTGACCACTTTCTAAATGGGGAAGTAAGAAATCCTGTTTGCTTTTATCTAAACGATGAATTTCATCAAGCAAGAGAATTACTGTCCCGCTCATTTTTGCTTCTTCAGCAACTACTTGGAGATCCTTCTTTGTATCCGTTGCTGCATTTAGTTTACGGAATGCATACTTGGTTGAACCAGCAATGGCGCTCGCAATACTTGTTTTTCCAGTACCAGGCGGTCCATAAAGAATTAGTGATGATAACATTCTTGCTTTGACCATTCGGGAAATAATTTTATTGGGACCGACGAGGTGTTGCTGACCAACGACCTCACTAAGATTCCGTGGTCGCATTCGATATGCCAACGGTTGCAAAACTATTTATCCTCCCTCTTAAATAATTTCTGCCAGAAATGTTTCTTTGATGGTTCCTGGTTTGTCGACGGCTGAACTTGGGTGTTAGGATATCTCTTTTTGACGTCGACTGGTAACTGATAAACAGCTGTTTTTGCGGCTACAACGACAGCTAACGAATCTGGATCAGTTCGAAATTCTGGTTCGGTTTTTAATGTAAAATTAGCATTAGCTGCAGTGGCGCTTTTGATATAATCACGTAACTCAGCGTGGGGAAGGTTACCATTAAGGAAAACTTGGTTACCAATCCCTCGCCGTAATTCTTTAGAGACAGCAAATGACCAGTTTCGTTCTTGAAGCTCAGCAACACTGATTGTAAGGCAGACCCGTTCACGAAAAGTACCAAGATATTTTCGCTGTTCGTCTGGTTTGATCTTTGGCGGACCATAAATTGCGTTATCGATCCGTTGTTCCGTTGCTGATTTATCTTCTGTCATGGCTTAACCTCCCGTTGATAATATATCTAACTATTATACCAATAATGATTAAGCGGTGGTAGAAAAGAGCATTTGGTAAAAGATGCGAAGCTTGATTTGCGTGATTAGACTCGGCAATTTCGGAAATTACTAGTAATAGTAAAAGACTGAGAAAAAACAAAACGTTTTTCTCAGCCTCTCTAATCGCGGAAATTAATTACCAATATCAAGAGCTTGGTGCTTTAGTTTAGGGAAAATCTTCTTATCAGCCCAACCAGTAATTGCTCCCTGGAAAGCAAGAGCAAATAAGGTTCCAAGACCAAAGTTGTAAATTCCGCCTTGCATAACAGCAGCAATGATTGCCATGATTGTCGGTGGAATGTATGATAACCACATTGCAATTGTTGCGTTCCCCTTGCAGTAACGGAAGCGGATAATTTGGAAGAGGTCATCGGCTGGGTGAAGAACTAGGTTAGCCCGCTGGTAGATTGAAATGGCAGTTCCAATAAGGGCAACCCCTAAGAAGTTAATGAATACGTAAAGAATAATCATTGGTAGGGTAGTTGCATCAGGCATAATTCGGTTAAAAATATTTGAAAACCATTGGATAAACAGTGAGAATGGCAACATAAAGATAAAGTTACCACCGATCCGCCGCCAATCCCATTTGTGCATCAAAATTGCATTAAGGACGGAGGTTAACATTCCTAGTACCATAAATGCCCAGAAAAGGGTAGTGGGCTTGTTCCCGAGAACAGCAATCCCAAGGTTGTTTTCGGCAGCTGTCCAATATGCTGAACCAAGAAATTGGGGATGAATGTGTGAACTAGTTACTAGTGTCAGAACGTTCCCCATTGAATTGATTACAATTGAGAAAGCAAAGAGAGCCCAGCTAGCGGCCAAAGAAATTGTTCGTTGCTGTACTTGTCCTTGTGTTGGAATATCATCGTTCATAATTATGCTCCTTTGATCTGTGAACTTATAAATCGTGAAAGTATTCACGCTTGTTACGGAAAATAAATTTACAACCTTATGAAAGGGTTGTCAATAGTGCGATTGTGACATATTAACTCTTTATAAATAAATTTATTAAATTATATGTTAACCGGTTAACATATAAGCGATTTTAAAAACAAAAATTGCAATTAAAAAATTTTTCGGTTATTTTGATTAGAAGGAGGTAGATAATGAAAATTATTATTTCACCAGCACGAAGAATGAAAAGTGATCCTGATTCTTTACCTTATGATTCCTTACCTCAATATCTGGAACAGAGCCAGGAAATATTGAAGTGGTTAAAGACATTAACATTTAAACAATTACACCGGTTATGGTGGAATTGTAGTGAGCAACTTGCGCAAACTAACTATCGACGCGTTAAAGAAATGACCCTTACTGATAATCTCACCACCGCAGTTTTAGCCTTTCAGGGACTTCAATACCAGTACATTGGTGCAGGAGTAATGACCGAACGTCAGTTAGATTATCTTCAAGATCATTTGCGAATTTTATCAGGGCTCTACGGAATCCTTAAACCGTTTGATGGAATTTCTCAATATCGTCTGGGAATGGGTGATCGAGCAACGGTTAATCATACTAAGAACTTATATGAATTTTGGGGTGATCGCTTGTATCAGGAGCTGTTTCGGGATGATCAATTAGTGATTAATCTCGCCTCAAATGAATATTCAAAGGCAGTCAAACCATTCTTGCAGCCAAAAGATCGAATGATTACCTGTATTTTTGGCGAAGAAGTTAACGGTAAGATTAAGCAAAAGGCAACCTTGGCAAAAATGGCTCGAGGGAATATGGTTCGCTTCTTAGCAGAAATTGACGCAACCAAGGCATCTGATTTAAAAGAGTTTTCCGTTGGTGGATATCAATTTCGAAAAGACCTTTCTACAACTGAAAAGTTTTATTTTGAACTTCAGAAACATGAAAAATGAACTAATAACAAAACGAAGGTCACAAGTCTTACCAGATCAGACTTGCGACCCTCTATTTAAAGAAAGAAATTAGTAGCTATGAACCTATACTCAATAATTGTGGGAAGGAAAAGTAGGTTGAACTGATACAGTATCAGATTCAATGTATTTTTTCACTAGTGAGAAAACTCTTAATTTAATGCATTATTTTATGTTCAATTATTTTAGATTGTTTAGTTTTGAAAGTCACGTTTTATCTCAACAATAAACTGCTGAACATGACTCACTTCGAAAGCAGCGCGATAAATAATTCGTTGTCTTTCAATTATCTCAAGGCTCTTGGGATGTGGATAAGTGGGGATTTACTACCTTAAATATATTGACAAGTGTTGCTATAACTTTAGGACGTAGGCATTTCAATAAGATAGAAGGCGGGATAAAGCGGAGACTCCTAGGTAAGATTTAGAAAGAACGAATTATATTAATAATCCACTTGTGCTAATCAAATATAAATAATAATTACTATTTACAGTTATGAATATATAATATTTTTTATTTTTAATCAAATGAAATGATCGGTAGATCCATTCCCTTTTAATATCGGCTGATAATCCATAAGGGAATGTCTTTTTCATAGTTAGGAAAACAAAAAGGAGCCGGAAATTCCGACTCCTTTTTAGGAACTTAGTAACCTTAAAGATTACTTGTTGTAGCGTTTACTGTAATTTTTGCCGATTATTACCGATTTTAAAGAGCAAAATACTCTGTTTCTAGTTATTATCTTTCATTACCAATTTTGAAGTTGGGACACTTTTCGGGACACCAATTTGTGAAAGTGCATTGTCGATTTGCTTATCTCCTTCTTTTTTGTATTCGTCAATTAAATAAGCATACCGATTAGCGGTTGTGGTGATATTACTGTGCCCTAACCTTTTACTTATTGCATATAATGGAACGTTATGAGCTAGCAAGTAAGCGACATGAGAGTGACGTAAGCTGTGAAAGTGAAAGTTAGGCTTGTCAATGTTGCACTTCTTTAGAAACGTTCTCAACGTACGGTTAACAGATGAAGAGCCGGGCATTTTACCGTAAGTCGGGTTCATAAAGACAAGCTGTTCATCATTGCCTTTTAACTGTGATAGCAGGTCAAGAAGTTCATCGTTAACGTGGATAATTCTATTTGATGATTGCGTTTTGGTTGGCTTGAATGGATTGTCTGGTGTTCCTGAAAGATAGTTCCATGACTTGTTGATTGTGATCGTTTTAAAGCTGAAATTAACATCGTTCCAAGTTAACCCAGCAATTTCAGATAATCGCATTCCAGTATAAATTGCTGTCAAAATCATATACCGAGTTGTGAAATAGGGGGTCAACTTAAATTCCAGGGCGTTAGTTAATCTGTTCAACTCATCAATGCTAAGATACTGTACTTTTTTGACATTCTCATCATTCCACACTAATTGCGCATTAGCAGTGAAGTCCTTATGAATGATTCCGTCAGCCATTGCAGATTTAACACAAGTTTTAAGGTAGCTATTAACCTTGCTGACGGTTGGCTTTGAATGGCTTTTACCGAACTCGTTGATGAATAACTGGTACTGCCTCCTTGTGATGTTTTCTAGCTTAGAATTGCCAAAATACTGATTAATAACGTTGATGCAGTAACTATAGAATTTAGCGGTTGCTGTTGAGACGTTATTTTTCTTATAAGTGTCGTACCAGTCCTGATAGTATTTTAAGAACGTGGGGTTAAGTGAGGTTAGAACGCCATTATATTTTTGAATTTCTAATTTTGCACCATACTCCCGTGCTGCTGACTTAGTCTTAAACCCTGATTTTGACTTCTTATGTTGCTTACCAGAAGCGTCACGCCACGTCACTCGCACCATATAGTTTTTACCACGTTTGACTATTTGAGCCATTATGATACCTTCTTTCGTACGTACGTTCTTAATGTCCTTTTTTTAAAACCGGTCGATTTCGACCGGTTTAAAATTAATTACCAAACTCTCCGTTATTATATGCATCAATAACGCTTTGCCCTTTAGCAGTCGGTGTTCCGTCAGGGTTAGCATAGCCGTTTTGGATCTCCCATTGTGTTTGCATCTCGTCTGTTTGACGTTGAACGTCAGGATCACCACCATTAGCATTCAGATAGTCACGATAAGTTGCGTATCCTTTGTAGGGCTGATTTAGAGTGTTTTCTATTTTATCGTTATCACTAGTTTCCTGACTATTTTGTGAAACAGACGAAGCAGAAGGACTTGATTGAGTACTTTGACTTTGCTTCTTGTCCTTTTTAGCATCTTTAATTTTGTGCTTTTTGACTACTTTGCTACTACTAGACTTACTTGATGAATCAGATTTCTTTGTTGTCTGACTACCGCATGCCGAGAGTGATAAGCAGGTAATAGCAGCAATACATAATAAAGTTAATTTTTTCATTTTATTTCCTATGCTTAACATGATTGACTACTTCATATCCAACATAATAAATTGCAACAGCCGCAATTGCTACCAAAATATAGGGTAAGAAATTCATAAATGCTGCAAAAATCAGGGTGAGTATACATACCCAAAAAATTAATTTAAACAACCCAATTAACCTCCAGTTAATGACCTAAAATTACATATCTCCATCTTCAAGGGTTGCAAAATTGCACTTTTCGGTCTCATTTTCACTACCATGCCCGTAAAGTGTGTACCAGCCTTTACCTTTGTAGTTCATCTTTGCAAATTTGCCAGTCCAATCATCTTTAATAACAATTGAATATTTTGTACCATTTTGCTTCTGAATCTTAGTTACTTGCTTGTAAAGATGATGTAGAAAAGAGCGTCGACCACCATTTCTAACGGGTGCTTCAATATAGTCATCAGCTACTTTGAGTGTGATTGTCTTACCCTTAACAGAAGCAGAGTCAAAGTCGGCTTCTTTATCGTTTTGTGCGAAATCATTTAACGACTGTTCTAACTTAGCATTAGTATTAGAATTATCAGCTAATACATTGACGGAAAATGATAAACACGTTATTAAGCCAATTATAGCAAGCAGTATTCTTTTCATTTCAATGACTCCTCATAATTTCAGCTTTTATCGTCATCAGTATTTGGACACACATTAATTATTTCGCATAATACTCTTTAATTTCTTCACTTACTACACTAGAAAGATAGTGTGGCACATGAAAAGCTTGAATGAAATTAGCACTGTTAACACATTGAATATCTGTATCTTGACAATAGAACGGGATCAAAAGCTTAACAGCTCCAACGTTTGCCTTATATTCCACAGATTCTTTACCAGTAAAGCAGGCGTGGTAATAATAAACATCGCCTTCGTCTCCATGAATGACATGCGACATTTCATGAGCTAATTGAAAAACGAATTCTTTAGGATTATGCCAATCAAGATTCATTACTACACGTCTGTATTCATAACTACTACCCGGTGGGGTAATAGGCGAAAAATGTTCCACTTAATGTCAATATGATATTCTTTAGCTTTTTCTAATAAATAGTCACAAGCTTCCTCTACTCGTTCATAAATCATTCCTCATCACCACGCAATAAACGTTTCATGTACTCTAGATCTTCTGGTGGAATTTCTCTCCCTTCATATGTAAAGACAGTATCTTTATCTGCAAGATCGGCTGTTTTCTTTTTCTCGGTTTCGCCAAGCAAGTAGTCTGCGGATACTCCTAAAACCTTAGCAACTTTATTTAAAGATTGTGTACTGGGAGTTTTTGAGTTCCAACGATATATACTATTAATTCCTATACCGGCTTCTTCTGCTACTTTTTGCAGTGACCATCCTCTCTTTTTTGATAATTCCTTAATTCTGTCTACAGTTTTCATATCAATCAAACCTTCTTTTGACTATTTTTATCACGAATGATTAAAAAACAGTTGACAATTTATCACGAATGATTGATAATAAGATTGTCAACAAGTTAAGTAACATAAACAAAAAGCCATAAACGCCGTAAAATAACGGTTTTTGTTTTAAGTTGATTTTATCACGAGTGATAGAAACAAGCAACAAGTTGATAAACGTTTCAAGAGAGGGGGAATAGGCTATGCCAGTAGAAAACGAGCTTGAAAAGGCAACAGCTGATGTAGAGCGAAACATTAAGATGAAGCTTCTTGAGCGTGATATGACACAAGCTGAGTTATCACGTTTGCTAAACATTAATCGTCAACAAGTTAATCGCGCAATCAAGGGTGACAATTCGCCTAAAGCGTTTGAAATTCGCAAGAAAATTTACCGTGTTCTGGATATGTAGGAGGCAACAAATGAATACAGAGATTATTGAACTCAAGCGAAGAATGGTACTTGAACTTCGAGAAGAAGAGTTAAAAACAAAAAGCCTGATTAAGAAAGCTATCTTAATCAAGCTGTATTTAATGCTTAGTCGTTAGTTTCTTCAATAAACTCAATTGCTAAAAGTTCTGAGCTTTTTAAAACCATTGTAGAATGTCTTATTTTGTCACTAAAGCTATTACCAGAACAATGAAGAGCTATTGTCTCTGAACTATCAACGTTTAGTTTACTGGGTTGGACCTCATTTTGTCCCACAGTAATCTTGAAAATATTCGCAACATCTAATGGTTGGTCAATTGGATTGTTCTTGAAGAAAATATGTGCACGAAAACTCAAAATATCACCACCTTTCTAGGTGATTATAGCAAAAGAAAGGAGTTGATCAGATGGCACAGTTGAGTATTCCCATTCCAGATGAGCAAATTAATTCTGCTGTGCATGAGGTAGTAGAAAAAATGAATCTCGTACCGAAGAGTGATTTGCAAGGAATTACCTGGACAATGGACGAGTTTCGTAAGAAGTGTTGTGGCGGCAAGTCACCAAGTTGGGTGCGAACTTTCATTTTTGATAGATTTCCAGAAACCAATTATGTAAATGGTGGTTGGTGTTTGGCACCACATAAAACTGATGGAATTAAATCGACAACGATTTTTGCTTATGAAGCTACCCGGTGGATGGAATCGCATAAGTACGACATCGACTGGGAAGCTAAAACAGCATAAGGAGGTAAGTAATGACACAGATAGTATTTTTTACAGCAGTCGCAATCGCAATGCTGATTGTGCTGGGGAATTCGTTTCAAGAGGTAAAGAAAAAAGCCACCTCGAAAGGAGATGACTAAATGACAGCATGGATACTGTTTTTTCAACTAATAACGTTAGCAGCATCATTAATTGGATTGTATTTCAATCTAAGAAAATAACTTTTCGATGGCTCATTAGTGACACCCTTTTTGAAAAAGTAATAGACAACATTTTGGGCTTCTCGTTTATAGATAATTGGTAACCATATCTAGTTGTATCGTGGCTTAGTAAAACATATGGTCCATCAAACGGAGTAAATAATGGTGTTCCAGATGAAGTCTTAACTATTCCATTATCTGTTTTTACAACAAGATTAGTTATTTTAACAGAAGTATCGCTATTGTTTTCAACACTAATTCTTAAGAAGGCTCGTTTCCCATCGTTTTCATAAGTGTGAACTACGGAAATATCAACAATGGAATTATTAATTGAAATAAACATATTAATCGAAGCCACTGAAGCTGAAATTATTGAACAGATTAGAGTAACTAAAGCCAATGAATCACGACCTTTTTTGAAAATAAATTAATTATATCAAATTGAGGAGGTGAGAAGTCATGATTAACGAAGTTCTGCACTCACGGTTGATAGCATTCTTCTTAGGGTTATGGGCGATGTACTGCGCCAGTATCGGTGCATACGACGGAGCATTATTTATCCCGTCTATCTATGTAGTTCTATTGCTACTCAACTATTTAGATCAAAAAAAGAGCGAAGGCAGTCGCAATGCCCACGCTCAAAGTAAATAACAAAAATAAACATTATTCGAGGTAATCATATCATGGAAAACATGCTAAATGCAATTAAAGATATGCCATTAAAGGCTGCTTACTATATGGGTAAGCGTGACGCTTATCGGAAAGAGTTAGCTGATGAGCTTGCTCTAGCTAAGGTTAAGACTACTCCAACTCAGATCGGGCGCATCAAGGTTTAGTACCTACTAGCAGATTCTTTTGATGAGCGATTTGCTGAAGAGATGGGGTGGCTCTAGTGAATAACATTAATTGGGATAAGTGGTTTGAGGACGATAGTGAGTCCATATCTAATTGTCCTTGGATTGACTACAAACCATATGATGATGGGACCTACTACGGTGATGACGATGAGGAGGAAGAATAATGGCTAATCAAGTAGCAACTAAACAACCTAAATTAACAGATATTGTGCTTGAACGAGTTAATCAAATGAAGAACACGCAGCACTTATCGCTACCAAAGAACTACAATGCTTCAAATGCTTTGAATGCAGCGTTCCTAGAATTGCAGAAGGTTCAAGATCGCAATCATCAACCAGCGCTTGATGTATGTAGTCGAGATTCAATTGTTAAGTCATTGCTTGATATGACACTTCAAGGATTGTCACCAGCAAAAGACCAATGCTACTTCATTGTGTACGGTAAAGAATTACAAATGCAGCGCTCTTATTTTGGCACGGTAGCAGCAGTTAAGCGACTTGATGGTGTCAAGAAAGTTCGAGCTGAAGTAGTCCATGAGGGTGATGAGTTCGAGATTGGTTCCGATGAAGATATGGAACTGGTAGTTAAGAAGTTTGTCCCTAAGTTTGAGAACATCAGTAAACCAATCATTGGTGCTTTTGCCTTAATTAAGACTGATGAAGGTAATTCATACACGGTTATGAACATGGATGAGATTAAGCAGTCCTGGAGTCAAACACGACAGAAAAATAATAAGGTACAGCAAAACTTTAGTCAGGAGATGGCTAAGCGGACCGTACTTAATCGAGCCGCCAAGATGTTTATTAATACTTCAGATGATAGTGATCTATTGACTGGTGCTATTAATGACACAACATCTAATGAATTTGATGATGAGCCACGAGATGTAACTCCGACTAAGGAAGAACAAACCACTCAAGAATTATTAGATGGCTTTGAAAAGTCACAGGCAGAATTAGCTAAGAAGGAGGAACCGGCGGATGACCACAGTAGTTCAGCAGAAGGAGAACAAGAAGAACTCTTCAAAGACGGCACCATTACCCCAGACCCCGCTAAAGTTAACGCCTGAGAATTATTACTCACATGAGACGGATTGGCAGTACATGAGCTTTTCCTTGTTTAAGGATTTCGAGCAATGCGAAGCTCGGGCACTAGCTAAGCTGAAAGAGGATTGGCAACCAGTTTCTAGTCCGGTGCCACTTCTTGTTGGTAATTATGTACACAGTTACTTTGAAAGTGCTGAGAGCCACCAATCATTCGTAAGTGAAAATCGTAAAGAATTAATGACTCGGCCAACGAAGAGCAACCCTGATGGTCACTTACGAGCCGAGTTCAAGGTTGCTGACAGCATGATTAAGACACTGAACAATGACAATATGTTCAATTACTTTTACAAGCCGGGCAAGAAAGAAGTCATTGTGACTGGCAAGATTGATGGCTACTGGTGGAAAGGTAAGATTGACAGTTTGGTGCTTGAACAAAAATACTTCTGCGATCTGAAGACTGTTGATGACATCCATAAGGGCCACTGGAACGTTGATGAACACCGATATGTACCGTTTATCCAAGATCGAGAATATGACCTGCAAATGGCACTATATCAAGAGTTTATCAAACAGACCTTTGATAAAAAGTGTCAACCGTTCATCTTTGCAATTAGCAAGCAGACGCCACCTGACAAGATGGCAATTGACTTTAACGGGGTTGATGACCAGTACCAGATACAAGCTGATTTAGACAAAGTAAAAGAATTACAACCGCACTTTTGGAAAGTAATGACGGGTGAAGAAGCGCCAGTTGCTTGCGGAAAATGTGATTATTGCCGACAAATGAAACAGTTAAGTGGATTTACCCACGCAAGTGAGATTGAGGTGTAATTATGGCACAGCGAAGAATGTTTAGTAACAAAATTACTGATACCGACACCTTTTTAGATATGCCAGCATCAGCTCAGAATCTATATTTCCACCTAAATATGCACGCTGACGATGATGGCTTCTTAGGGAATGCCAAGACGATTCGGCGCATGATTGGTGCAAGTGAAGACGACCTGAAAATTCTAGTCGCTAAAGGATTCCTTTTGATGTTTGACGATGGGGTAACCGTGATTCGTGATTGGCGGATTCACAATTACATTCAAAAAGATCGTTATCACCAAACTATGTATCAGGAACACAAGAAACAATTAACAATTAACCATAACCATCAATATGAATTTGTATCCAATCCGGACACAAAGGGTATACAAGATGGATCCAACTCGGATCCAAAACGTATCCAATCTGGATCCAACGTGGATCCAAGCCGTACACAAAATGAATCCAATGAAAAAGAAGTTACAAAAAGTAAGGAAGAACAAACGCCTTCAGGACAAGCAACAGAGCCAATGGATCCAGAATGTATACAAGATGGATCCAAAATGGATCCCCAGGTTAGAGTTAGGTTAGGTAAGAGTAAGGATAGAGTTACTACTACTACTGATACTAAGTTAAATAATGCTACTACGGTTGAAAGTGGTGGTAATTTTCAACATACCCATGAAGATGTTTTTAATCACTGGCAAGGTGACTGGGGATTTCCTAATACGTATATCTCTCAAGACTTAGACGAGTGGATTAAAGGATTTGGTCCGGATGTTATTTACTACACGATTGACTATGCCTTATCTAAGAATGTCACGGCTCGTAAGGCTGATCCTTTCATGACGGAAGTAATCAAGAATTATCGTGCCAAGCAGGTAAAAACAGTTGATGACGCTATAAGAGTTAATGCTGAATTTGACTCAAAGGGGAATTATTATTCACGGAAGCCCATCAGGCGTGAAGTAATCCCAGAATTCATGAAGAAGGATCTTGAGAATGTTCCTAAGCAAAATGGTGCTCCACAAGTTCAGGACGACTATGTAATGCCAGATGACAGCATGGATCCAATGCCAAAGTGAGGTGTAATAAATGGCAACAGCAGTAGAAAATAAATGGGCTTCGACGATTAAACGACTGCAAGTCCTGAAAAGGGATTGTTATACAAAAGCTGATGGTATTAGCTATTTGAAGGCTACTGGACTAGTTAAATCCAACTTGCGAGTGGCTGTGTATTATCTTGGCCGTCTTGATGATCGAGGCGAGGACTACCAGGTACCATTCGACCGTGAAAAGTTTGAATGGCTATTAAGCGAGCCAGTCGGACAAAAGAAGCTTGATGAAGCAATCAGAATTAAGCATGAGTGCGCCAAAATGGCAAGGAGAAATGCATATGAAGTTTGAACGACTGAAAGCTCTGTATGAAGCAAATGCTAACGTGCATTACAAAGGTAAGCTGTGCGAGGTCATCAGCATTAACGCCTTGAAGAAGACAGCACAAGTAGCAGAGGTGGACCAGATGTTTCCACCGGTGGTTGAAGTGAAAGTGAGTGAGTTGGATTGATGACTAAGAAAGATATTTTGCTAGAACTTATTAACCGTGTTTTAACTGGCGAGTACGAGCTATGGGAGGTTCGCCGGTCTAATCATTACGAATTACAAGAATACGACTTTGTAATAAAAAAGGCCTCCTCGAAAGGAGACCAGTAAAGCTAGAAGCGCGGCAAACTAAGTAAATTATCTTTAGTTGTGTAATTAGCTTTAGTACGAATGTATGGATCACCATGCGTAGGGTGGACAACCTCAACTTCAGACTTATAACCAAACCGATCAGTGTAATAGTATGTTGAGCCATATTTAATACTTGAAATAACGTCTGGCACTGATTCAACATAGTCAAAGCTCAGCTTAACAGCAATTATATCCTCAGGTGTATCCGAGAATGAATACTTAGTTTTGATTGCAACAATTTGATAAGAATGACTACTCAATTGTTTTCACTTCACTTTTTATTGGATTGCAATTAATTATTCAAAGGGAGTTTATTATTAATTGCTAACTAACCATATCACAAGATATTGATATAGAAAAGAGAACGACACAAGATGATGTGGGACTTAGTGCAAAATCAATTAGATAAACAATCAATGTCGGTTTACCGCTTGTCAAAGCTGACAGGGATACCTAATCCAACGATATTTTCTTACAAGAACAATGGCGTTGAGCCAACTTTCAGTAACATGGTCAAGATAGCTGATGCCTTAGGTGTTAGCTTAGATGAATTTAGGAGTGATGAAACGAATGGATAGTGTGTTGTATGCGGTGCTGTGGTTTGCGATTGCGCTGATTGTAGTAGTAACAATGAAGCTTGTCGGTGGCTGGGTACTGCTGCCAGTAGTGTTAGTGATTATTTTAGCGTTTATTGCAGGGCGAATGCGGGAAGGATGGTAGAAATGAAGATTAAGGAATTTATTAATAAAGCAAATCATAATGATGAAATAGTAGTAAATCGTTGCGATAGCTTAATTCGTGTTTATGATAACGAAAATGATTTATTGTTTAGAATCCCACTTGATGCAACGAATTTCCTAGGAATAGATTGGTTTACCTCTGCTAATGACTTCATTAGCAAGGAAACTAGTAAGTATCTATCAGAATTAATTGAAGAGTTCCTTAAAACACCAATTGAGGATCGTGCTATTGAAAAGAAGTACCGTCTAGTGGCTAAGCGCAAAATTGACCAAATGCCTAAATACGTTAAAAAAATAATTACAGGATTTGATGAATTTATTATTGATTTCACTAATCTAAAAAGTGAAGCAATACAGTATAACGATAGCGATTTAAAAGTGCTTGTGGAACGTGAGCCATTATTAGCGCCTGCAATTGATGCGATGAAGAAACCGATGGAGGACGAATGAGAGAGGGATGGTAAAAATGAAGATTAACAAACTTGTCAAGGAAATAAACAGTTCTTTCTTGGATTTAAAAGCAATTAAAAGAGATGACGGAATCTTAATAAGCTCCAGTAATGACGATGAACTTCTATTGGTGCCTGAAAAAGCCACTAATTTTATGGATGTATATTTCTACGTTGATAATCAAGGAAAGTATTTCGCAAACGCTGATCGTGAGAAGCTATCAGCACTGATTGAAGAGTTCCTTGAAACACCTGTTAAGGAACGTTTCCCAGGAAAGAAGTATCGCCTAGTAACTATGCGATATATCGAAGGGCCAGTTGCAACTAAGCAATACGTATCGAGCGTTGCTGTTGGAGGTGACTATGCAAATTTCAATTTTGGATTTAAAGAAGATGCTGAAGAATGGACAGATGCCAATTTACATTATCTGTCACAATTTTTTCCTAAAGAAGCCATTGAAGCCATGAAGGAACAGGTGGAGGACGACTAATGAGCATCTATGATTTGCTAGCAATCACAGTAGCCGGAGCAGTTGGTTTCGTGCTGGGCGTGATTACAACGATTAAAGTAGACGATACGCACGAAAGGATTAATCGCAATTGAATCATTTTGGTAAGAAAGTTCACTATAAGAACTGGGACTTTGATTCGATTAAGGAACGGGACTTCTTCATCCAGTTCATCGAGAGCAGTGGAAAGAAGTTCAAGGTACATCCAAGTTACAAGATAATCGATAAGTTCCCACTGGGCGGATATAACCAACGGGGGATTACGTACGCACCAGACTTCGTGGTATTTGGCACTGATAGCGCTGTTGAGCACGTTTACGATGTGAAAACGGGAATTAATCAACGAGCAGTCGATACGAGCGCTAAGCTACGCTTTAAGCTGTTCTCGCTAAGAACTGGATTGCCGGTTGAGGTGGTTGTCCCTCGTCAGCATGATTTCAAGATGAAGTTGTTTGGGTTCACTGACCCGAGGATTCAGGAAGCACATGCTAGACGTGACCGACATGGCAATGTAAAGCGGAATAGCAAGGGTAACCTAACGTATGACTACTACAACGTGTACAAGAACATTGATTATGATGTGCACGACTTAATCGGGTTTTAGGAGGAAGCATGAAGTCGAAGAAAAAGAAACAAAAAAGCCGTCTCCGGAAGAAGCGGGAACGACGGAAAGAGAATGAATTAAAGCGAGAGAAAAAGCATGAAGAAAATTAACGTTTTTGGAGATGTTAACTGTATCGTTGCATCAATAGTTATATTTTTTCCAGGACATTTTGATAATTCAACTAATGCTTGGGTCAAGTTTATAGCGATAATGATAGCAACTAGCTACACGATGAAATAAAAAAGACGCCCTGAATAGAAATTGAGGTGGTTAAAATTTGATGGAATCGGCAGCTCTTAAGGCTATGCGTGAACATAAACCGGTATATTGCTTTGGGCGACGGTATGAAATCATTGGTACTAAGTATACTAGCTATTATCTGGTATTTATTATCAAACCAGTTGGTGTTGGCTCGACGCTAAGAAAAACGATTGAGGTTAGTTCTTCATCGTTGACGACAAGTAAGAACTACTGGAATTACTTAAAATGATAAAAAAGACGCCCCGAATAGGAACGCCCGGTTTGGTATAAAAAATAAAAGCAAATCAATTATATCACAAGGGAGAGTGCTAATGGTGGCGTTGTTCGATGAGTTAGACGTTGATGGAACCTATCGTGCTGTAAGATGGTTCTTCTATGAACGGTTACCAGAAATCAAGCGAAAAGCTGGAGCATGGGGAGATTACAGTTCGCCATCCGTTGACGGTATGCCTAAAGCACCCTCTGCTGGTAATGGTTCTGAAAGAAGGATGATTAATCATTCAAGATATGCTAGTGCTCTATATGCAGTTAGATACGCTATCAGGGGATGTAGTATTACCAGTCAAAAAATTATCCAGTTAAAGTATATTGATGAGTTACCAAATTGGAAGATTAAGAATCAAATTGGGTATAAAGGCAATGGTACCTATAACAAACTAGTTAAGCAGGCAGCATTAGAATTTGCGGACTGTATCGAACCAGCTTGTGACTATTATTCTGTTGAAGAAAAGATAATCCCAGACCTTCATGCTAAATTTGGGACAAAAATGGGCCAAAGCGAGGCAAAAGAAGGGCAAAATTGGGGTCATCACGGGGCTACTTTATAAGTAATAATGGTATTGTCGAAAGAATTAGATGTGACCTGAGCACGAATGACTTCAGCATCCATGTCATTAAACTGCTTAATAATACGACTTTATTGACTCTGACAGAGGAGTAGACGAGTTACTACCAGCAACTCAGGATTCTCTCTGTTAAGCGTGTGGAAAGGGTAGCCAAGCCCTCAGATGGTGGCAGGGGCCATAATCCACGTTGAGACTAGCATGTACTTACAATCACGTTTGTATTTAATACGTTCTTCACGGTGACAGTAGTTTGGTTTCATAAAAAGTGCTGATTGGATAAACCTCCTTTCTAAAATTACAGTAAATAAATAGCCGGCTCTGCTAGTCTCACGGCAACCACGTTGAAATTACAACGAAAGAAGTTCGCACTCAACTTCAACGGCTTAACGAGTGCACATTATACTTGCGGCAAGGGGACAACTCCTTACGTAAGTTTACGCTGATGCTGTATGTTGGTAGTGCAACAACAGGGACATTCCAGCTCACTACTGGTATGTGGCGGTTCGATTCCGTCCATCAGCATAGTAAGCAATCAGATCAATAGAAGGAGCTGAACAGCCCTTTCCTTACTGTTAAACACAATCAACTCGATTGCTTACGAGCTTCAGCAAGTACCACAAAATATATTTAGAAATCAATATATTTGTGCAATGCAACATCGCTTGTTGGAGCGTGTCCGGTGTGGAAAGCCGGGTACATCATATATATCACCCAAGCCTAGTCAAATGACTGGGCTTTTTGTATTATGTTATCGGTGATGTATATGAAGTTTATAAAAGAAAACTGGTTGAACTGGTTAGTAAAATTATTGATAATTGCTATCTTGTTTGTACCGCAATATTATGTTTGGAAACAAAATTGGCAGACTAAAGGTATTTTTGGTGTGTTATCAATTGCTGTGGTGATATTTGTATTCAATTCAAATATCAGAGAATTGCTTATAGGCAGTGGAGGTGTTTCATTGAAAATGAAAGAATTAAGTGAAGATACGGCTACTGTTAAAGAATTAGGATTAGACATAATGAAGGCTATGTTGATTATGATGGCTTTTGATGATAATTCTTGGCAAGGATTAACACCAGTACAAAAAATTAATGTTTATCATAATTTGCTTAAGGCCAAAAGAAAGCTGTCTTTACATGACGAAGAACTTGACAATGATTTTATTGTTGCTCAGAAATCTATAATTAGGGGATTCGTTAATTCGTTTAGAAATCTTCAACTTGAAGAAAATGATATTATAAGCTTCTCTAATGGAAATAGTGTGATTCACTTTGATACATTGAGAAAAGCAATAAGTGGTATACAAAACGAAACTAACAAGGGAAAATATCAGAACTACTATGATTCGTTAGTAGATTTTACAAAAGAAATTAAATTTTAATCAAAGTCAGCTTCGGCTGGCTTTTTGTTTGGAGGAAAAGTATATGAGCAGTTTTATTCAAGGCATGGAGAATGCAATCAAGTATAAGGATGATCTTGCACGGCTAGCAGTTGAAATGTTTGGATATGAAGTGCTGAAGAATTACGAGATAACTTTTGAAGGTATTAGTAAAACGGGGCATCGAATTAATATTCCTATCACGGAGGATATGCTTTATGTTCCAGACTAAACGATTCGGCTTGGTGGCATCAAAGCAAGAGTACATGATGTTATGCCGAGCTGATAGACATATGAAACAAAAGAAAAAGCTGACAAGTCAACGCTTGCCGGTTTTTAAAGTACATAAAAATAAATAGTAAATTCTAGCAGAAAGGTGGTGTGGTGATATGCCATGACAAAAGTTCACAAAAATTCACAATATGACGATTTTTATTCATTGGATAAACCACGCCGTGATGCCATCGTTATGCTGTTTGAAGATGATTTAAGCGATGAACAAATAGCTGAAAATGTGAATCGAACAAGACGAACGCTTGCTAAGTGGAAGAATGACCCAAAATTTAAAAAGGGACAGGATGCGTATAAGCATGTTGTAATAAAAAAGGATTATGAAAGTAACGCAATCCGAAAGCTTAATAGTTTACTAAGTGCTAGGTCGGAAATGGTTCAGCTTCAAGCTGCCAACTCAATTTTGAAACTTTCTGGCATGTTATCAGACAATAGCACGCCAGAGCTTGATAAAGCTAAGATCCGCAAGGCTAATGCCGAAGCAGATATTGCTGAGCGTAAAGCTGAACAACTGAACGATGATGTAGCCGATGACTTAACAATCAATATAGTTAGAAATGATAGGAGTATAGAAAATGAGAAAGCAAATCACGATTAACACTGATAATATGATATGCCCTCATTTTGATCGGGTGCTATTCTCTCATTGCCTAAACAAGGTTCTAAAAGGTGGACGTGGTTCTACCAAGTCATCAGTTATTAGCCTTCAACTAGTAATGGACTTCTTGCAGGACCCGCAAGCTAATGTATTGATCATGCGTAAGGTTGCTAACACTATTGAATTATCTGTATATGAACAGATTAAATGGGCTATTTACATGTTGCATGTAGATAGCCTATTTGAGTTCAAAAAATCACCGTATCGAATTGTTGATAAACGTAACGGAACGGCTTTCTATTTTAGTGGGGTTGATGACCCGCAGAAATTAAAGTCAATGATGATTGCTAAGGGATATGTCCGCTATTTATGGTTTGAAGAATTAGCAGAGTTTGATTCATGGCAAGAAGTTGATACAGTTCGCGCATCATTTACTCGTAAGCATTTGCCACCTGGAGCCCATGTAGTTACGTATTACAGTTACAATCCACCTAAAAATCCCTATGAATGGATTAATGAGTGGGTATCTCAACGAGATGGGATGCCTAATTGGTATGTTGATCATTCTACTTATGAAGACGTTACACTCCCTAACATCTTGTCACAAGATTACATTGATGAAATCAACACCGTTAAGCAAAACAATTATGACTATTACCGTTGGATGTATCTTGGAGAAGTTATTGGACTTGGAACTAATATCTACAACATGGATAATTTCGAAGCTATAGATAAGTTGCCAGATGATGACTACATCACTAATGTTTATTATTCTGTTGATACAGGGCATGAAGTTTCGGCAACCACTTGTGGTGCTTATGGATTGACCAAGAAAGGTAATTTAATTTTGCTTGATACTTACTATTACAGTCCGCAAGGTAAGTCCCATAAAAAGCCACCTAGTGCTTTGTCTAATGATTTGAAGTCGTTTATTGATAAAGTCACTGAATGGATAGGAAAACAGCCTACACGCATGACTATAGACTCAGCAGAAGGGGCGTTAGACAATCAGTTCTACAATGACTATGGGATTCATTGGCATAAAGTAAATAAGCTAAAGAAGGTAGATATGATTGACCGAGTGCAAGATTTACTAGCACAAGGTCGTTTTTATTATCTAAAACGTCCTGAAAATGAAATCTTTATTGCTGAACATCAAAAGTACCAGTGGGATGAGAATACGTTACAAAGTGATGATCCAAAAGTCATCAAGGAAGATGACCATACGTGTGATATGTTCCAATATGTTGTGCGGGACAATGAACGTGACTTTGGATTGAAGTGGTAGGAGGTGACACGATGAGCTTTCTAACAACACTGAAGAATCTTATATGGAAAGGAGGCGCTAAGCTAGGTATGACTAAGAGCTTAACTAAAATCACTGATGATGAACGAGTAGCAATTGCTGAATCAGAATACACTCGTATTCAAGAAGCCAAAAAGTATTATCGTGATGATTTGCCTGTCGTCTGGTATCGAAACAGTTACGGACATAAACGACACCGAAAAATGAATACGCTGAACATCACTAAGTTATCAGCTAAACGGCTAGCTTCAATCATCTTTAATGAACAATGCGAAATATCGTTAAAGGATCATGCTAACGATGAATTACTTAGTCAGATTATCGACGACAATCATTTCAATCTGCAATTTGAGCAGCATTTGGAAACAGGTGTTGCACTAGGTGGATTAGCCGCACGTCCTTATGTTGACGACCAAGATAATATTCGCATTGCCTGGGCTAATGCGGATCAGTTTTATCCGTTACATAGCAACACTGATAATATCAGTGAATGTGTTTTTGCTAGTCGTTCAGCTCGAACCGAGAATAAGCAATTAGTTTATTACACCTTATTAGAGTTTCATCAGTGGCTAGACACCAATACCTATCAGATCACCAATGAATTGTATCGCTCAACTGAACGAGATGTTGTCGGTCAATCTGTACCGCTTAGCACTCTTTATCCAAAGACGCAGCCAACTATCACCTTTAATAACGGGATTATTAAAAAGCCTTTGTTTGCTTATTTCCGTACGCCAGGAGCTAATAACAAAGACCTCGATAGTCCACTTGGTATGGGGATTGTTGATAATTCAAAGAACATTATTAATGCGATTAACACTACTCACGATGAGTTTGTACATGAAATCAAAATGGGGAAACGTCGTATTGCGGTCCCTGCTGAAATGCTAAGACCGGGTAATAAGTTCGGTAATACTACTAATGATGATGAAACACACCCGTTAATGTTTGATCCCGACATGGATGTATATGAACGGTTCTATGGAGATGCCGATAATATGAATATTACTGACTTAACTAGTGATATTCGTACTCAGCAATACAAGGAAGCCATTTATTACTTCTTACGTGAGTTTGAAGAACAGACTGGATTTAGTGCCGGAACATTTTCATTTGATGGTCAGTCGGTTAAAACCGCTACTGAAATTGTTAGTGAAAATTCAACGACTTATCAAACCCGCTCAAGTTACCTGACCCAAGTTGAGTTATTTCTTAATCAGTTAGTTACGGCTATTTTAGAAGTTGCTAGTACACCAGAATTCTTTAGCGATGGTCAAGCAAGATGCAAGTTTAATGCTGATGACGAATTAGGATTAAGCGTTCATTTTGACGATGGTGTTTTTGTTGATAAAGATAAACAGCAAACTAACGACTTAGCACTTGTTGCAGCTGGTGTTATGCCTAAATTGCAGTTCTTGATTCGTAACGAGGGACTAAGTGAAGAGGATGCTCAACAATGGCTTCAACAAGTTCAAAAGGAGCAACCGGAGTACACGCCTAACAGCTTTGAAGAAGGCAAGAGTCCTGATGGTGACAATGATGTAGGAGCTGATTAATCGTGACAGCACGTGATGATTTCCAAAAAGCCGGTGACAAAATCATTGACCTCTATGAACAATTGCAATCACAGATATTTAACACGATTATCGACACGTTAAAAGCTGGAGATTACAAACACGTTAGTAAGGATGATGTTGTTACTTGGCAAGCTAAGCAGTTAGCCCAAATGGGTAAGCTTAACCAACAAACGATGAAGCTAATGGCACACGCTGACGGCTTAAGTGAGGATGCGATTAAGGACTTAATCAAGTTTCACGGTCTTAAAGTTATTGATGAAGTTGATGGTGAGTTGCAAGATGCAACTGGCAGAAGCGAGCCGGTATCAAGTGATACCCAGAACGCTCTCACAGCTGTTGTAAGCCAGACTTGGACTGACTTGAACAATAACATTAATGAGTCACTAATCAGCCGTAACTATGGATCTACGGCAACGACAAGGGTATATCGACAGATACTAACTGAATCAACATTGGCTACCGTGTCTGGTCTAATGACTCACCAAAAAGCTGTCGAAAGTGCGGTCTATCGTGCAGTTGATCGTGGCTTACCTACAAGACTTGTTGATAAAGCTGGTCATAACTGGAGCATTGAGGGCTATTCTCGAATGGTAATCAATACGACAGTTAATCGGACTTACAATGACTTACGACTTAGCAGGATGAAGGACTTTGATATGCACTTAGCATTGATGAGTAGCCATCCGAACAGTCGGCCGGCTTGTGCTTGGATTCAAGGGCACGTGGTTAATATCGTCCCGCCTGAAAGCTCTGACTATAACGATAAGTACGATAGTATTTACAATCACGGTTATGGTGAGCCGTCAGGAACACAGGGTTGACTTTTACGCCCTGTATAAACATTGTGAACCTTATTACTCAAGGGTGTTTTATCGGTATTAATTGTATACACTTAAGGAATTAAGTGTTAGCATATTAATAGAGAGATAAAGCTAACGGGGAAAGCCCATGCGGTCAATCCCGTGCCAAGTTTAAGCGAGGTTCCAACGATGAAAAAGATAACTGGTATTTATAAGATTACTAATCTCAAAAACAATAAAGTGTACATCGGTCAAACAACTAATTTTCATCAAAGAAAGCTAGATCACTTCAAAGCAACTTCAATTCATCAAAGACCAATTGAATTACACAAAGAAATTCAAAAAGATAAAGGCAGTTTTTCGATGGTCTTGATTGAAGAGTGTGATGCTGAACAGCTTGATGAAAGGGAGAAATACTGGACTGATGTATATGCCCAGACTCACGAAATGTATAACAAAGTGAGTGGAGTACCTTCTCAAGATAAAATTTTGAGAAAGAAAAAAAGTAAACAATTTGCTGAAATGAATGTAAAAAATTGGAGAGATCCAGAATATAGAAAAAAGAAAAGCATTCAATCTAGTAAGTTGCAAAAGCAGAGATTAAAAGATCCAAAATATTTAAAAGAAAAAAGTAAACAACTAAAGAAATATACTGACAGTATTAAGAAACACGTTGCTCAATATGATAAAGACAATCATTTGATTGCTGTTTATGATGGTGTCAGGATTGCAGAACGAGCAACAGGCGTTTCAAGTCAGTCAATTTCTAAAGTTGCTAAACACCAGAAATATAGAAAAACGGCTGGTGGTTATCGTTGGGAGTTTGTTTAAAAAGGTGTAGAGACTATCGAAAGAGCATGTGCCGTCTGAAATGGCGGCTTTTAATATGCAATCAAGTAGAGTAAGCCAGAAGATGAGTTGCTGGCTGAAGTGCAATGCGAGGGGAACACCCCTTAGAAGATATAGTCCGAACCTAGTAGCAATACTAGAAAATCATAAAGATAAATTGTCGTCACAGCCTATTCCCTTTTGTTCCAGGTGTTAACGAGAATCACCAACCACAATACGACCCCGAAAAAGCTATTAAAAACGGTAAGCTAGTTCAGCAACAGCGGGCACGTGAGCGAGCTATTAGAGACGCTAAACACCGTCTAGCAACTGCTGAAGAATTAGGGGATGAAGAACAAATTAATCATTGTAAAACGCTAATACGGGCACGACAGGCGAATATGCGAGATTTTATCAAGCAAACGAACGAAAATCATAAAACGCCGATTCTTACCCGTGATTACAACAGAGAAAAGATAGTTAATTAGTATTTGACCTGAGCAAGTCGTTAAAAGGCTCTTTTGTTATGCAATCAATTCTCGGAGTTCGTAACTCCGTAAACAACTAACGTAAAGGAGAGATCGCAATGAAGCGTGACGATTTAAAGGAACAAGGACTTAATGAGACTCAGATCAATTTTGTAATGAGCCAAAATGGAAAAGACATTAATGCATTGAATGAAAAGATTACAAGCTTAACTAATGAACGTGATGGTTTGCAATCACAAATTGCTGACCGTGACAATCAGTTAAACGACTTGAAGAAGTCCGTTAAGGATAACGATGCATTAAAGGACCAGATTAAGCAGTTACAAGAAGATAACAAAACGGCAACACAAAAGTACCAAGACCAACTAGCAAGCCAAAGTAAGAGCTTCAAAATTGAAGGTGCGTTGCGTGATGCCAAAGCGAAGAACATTAAGACCGTGCTTCCATTAATCGACACTGACAAAGTGAGCGTGAATAAAGATGGCTCATTGACTGGCTTATCAGAACAAATTGATGCCGTTAAGAAAGATAATAGTTATCTTTTTGACGCTGAACAGCCTAAGCCGAATATTTCGTTAGGCAGTAAGTTTAATAACGGTAACGATGACAATTCTGGTAGTGATGACATCGTGAATAATATCGCTCAACGGATGCAAGAAGCTAAGGATTAAAGAAAGAAGGAAAATTAAATGCTTGCACTAGATCAAAAAGACTTAAATGCAATTGATGAACAATTTGCAGCTGATTCTCAAATTTGGCAACCGTTGACTGGTGGTGCTAAGTCAATTACTGCTACCGATTTTACTGGAGTTCATACTGTACGAGTAAACAAGCTTTCAGGCTTTGTTGAAGCAGAAAAGTATAACCGGAATGGTGATAATGCTCGTCACAATGTAAATGTTGAAAAGGAAACTTTTGACCTCACCCAAGAAGATTGGATTGGATATGACCTTGATCAACTTGATATGAGCGAAAACGGTGCTTATCAAGTAGCCAATGTTGTTCGTGAACACCAACGGTTAATTACCGTTCCTCATCGTGACAAGTTCGCTGCTCAAAAGATTTATGACACTGCTAAGAACGGTGGAAAGTTAGTTACTGACACAATTACTAGCGACAATGCTCTTGATGCCTATGATGACCTTGAACAATACATGATTGATAATGAAATTCCTGGTGGTTACGTTATCTTTGCTTCTGCCGGTTATTACCGGGCATTAAAGAACGCTAAGGGTGTTACTAAGAACTTCTCTACTAACACTCAACAGATTAATGGAATTGACCGGCGAGTTGGTCAACTTGACGGTGGGGTTCCTATCCTTACTTGTGCTAAGGACCGTATTTCGGGGCTAACTATTCCTGATAACGTTAACTTCATGGCAGTACCACTTTACGCATTAGCACCAATCGTTAAGTATGATACTGTTGATGTTCTTGACGCTTCCACTGATCGTTCTGGTTATCGGACAACCATTAAGGGATTGTCATACTACGATATTTTAGTGTTTGATAATGCTAAGAAGGCTATTTATGTAGCAGCTTCCCCAAAATCGTAACCCCGTCAATTGATAGTGGGACGACAAATGGTTCACCATCTAATCAAGGCGGGGTATCAGTCCCAGCTTTCGATCCAAGGGGTAGCGTGAAGCCGACGACTGCTCAAACGGTAGATCAAATTAAGGCTTATATGGACGTTCACGGCTTGGCTTATACCTCAACGATGAGCAAGGATGATCTACTCAATGTAGTTAACGGTGGTGGTAAGTAATGGCTTATCCGGCACACTTAACTTTTAGTGAGTATTCAGATTTAGGATATACAGAGCTTAAATCTCCTTCTGATTTTGATTTAGTTGAGAAGCAAGCTCAGCGAGCGATTGATGGCGTAATTGATTACTACTATAACGATCATGATATTAGCCAAGATAAGAATTTAAAGCGAGTAGATGCTTATAAAGCAGCTATCTGTGAACAAATTGATTTCATTGTTGAAACAGGGATTACCTCCTCATATGTTAACGGGGATGACTTCAATAGTATTTCGATTGGTCGGCTGTCCTTACAGCCAACTAACCATGCATCAACAAACGGAATGATTCATGGTGTTTGTCGTGAAGCTTACCGTTTATTAGCTCATTATGGTTTGCTTTATCGTGGTCGAGGGAGTGATTGGTATGTTGCCACGCATTCCTAAAAAGATGTGTAATCAATCCATCGTGCTTCAAGTGCCAACAGGCGAGGAAGACGACTATGGGAAGCAAAAGACTGTGGAGCAAGTAATCAACAACGTGTTGGTTCAACCACAGACGATTTATTCAGGTTCAAATAACAGCCGGACAATCATAGCTAATGCGATTGTCTTTTTATTTGCTGGTATTTCAGATCCACTACCGAAAATTACTCCCGATTGGGTCGGAACTCACCTTAAATTTGAGGGACGAGATTACACGATTACTAATATTGTGGATAATCGAGAGCCTTACAGTAATAAGGTGTATTCGTATGAACTGGAGGTGCTGTGATGAGTGTACGAGTTAGTTATAACGGTAAGAAGTTAACTGATGTATTTAGCCAGGCTAACCTAGAAAAGGCTAACTATGTCGTCGCTAATCAAGCCATGCAGGATATGGACCAGTTTGTACCATACAAGCAAGGTCATTTAGCTGGTTCGGCTCATATTAGCGGTAATAAACAGACTATTGTTTACAATACTCCCTATGCTAAGGCACAGTTTTATGGCTTTATTACTAACTACAAGACTGGTCAACAATCACGGATTCGTAATTATACTCGTTCAGAACACTCACAAGCGTCACGGCGTTGGGATTTACGAGCCAAGAACTTATATATGAATCGCTGGCTGAATAAAGTTAACGATTCATTGTTAGGAGGTCACTAATGGATTTAAAAGAACGAGTTAAAGATTCAATTAATTCACTAGGGTTACCGCTGAAGTGCTTGCCTGGCTACTTGGACGGTAAGCATGACCCAGAGCTTCGTTTGCAAATGTTACCGGGTTCTAATGTGATTGAGCGTGATTATGCCGGCAATAAGACTGAGCAATATTTCATGGAAGTAATCATGCGAGGTAGTGACGAAGGACTAATTAACCAAGTGTTGTGGCAAATTGCTAACGTGCTTGGTGATAACGATTTTAGAGTCATCTCAAAGGATGGCTCTTTTGTTTTCTCAACATTAGAGATTGCTTCATTTCCGCACCCAACAATGGCTGATACCACTGGAACAGTAACATATGTTTTTGATTTTAAAATTACGGTTGATACTTTTGAAAAATAAGAAAGAAGGATAAATTATGGCTGATGAAAATACAACTCCAACAAGTACAGCAGGAACAGCGGGTAATGTAGTACCACAACCTGCTGGCACACCAACAAACAACTCTCTAGCAGGTGACGACACTGCACCTACTAACATCGGTAAATTCTTACTGAATTGGCAAAATAAGATTGAAATTGCTACCGATGGTTTAGATAACGTTAACGATATTACAAAGGCAGCATGGGCGCGTTTGGCAGCCGGAATTAACAACTTAACTCCAGCAGAAAACGACACCACCGCTAACGATGAATACTACGACGGTGAAGGGTTTGGGACTTCCGACGTTACCTCTAAGCGTTACCAATTCACTGTTGCAGGTCACCGTGTATATGGTGATAAGGCACAAGATTACATTGCTTCTAAGATGTTAGAAATTGGTGATAACTTGAAGACTTTAATGCGGGTTACCTTTGCGGACGGCTCACAGGTATACGGAATTGTCACTCTAACTAACATTGTCCCAGCTGGTGGTCAACCGGGTGCTAAGCAAACATTCAGCTTTGTAGCCGTATTTAACGGTAAGCCTAAGTTTGTCCCAGCAAGCGCTAATAAGTAGTAACTAAGAAACAACAGAGACGAGTCAAAGTGAGACGATAGGAGGATACATAAAATGTCAGTAATTAACCTTGATAAGCAATTCCAATTTAATCCTGAACGGCAAGTAATTATCGGTGGTAAGACTTATAGCTTAGTATTTAACGATGCACTAGAAGAAAAGCTTACTAATCTTCAAATCACAATGCTTTCAGCAATGGAAAACTTGAATAAGAAACAAGATAAGTTTGTTAATTCAATGAGCTTAGATGAACGCAAATCTTTAGTAAAGAAGTCCTTAGCTAACGCTTTAAGTGATCTGAAGAAATCACTAGATGATGTTTTAGGCAAGGGTGAGGGTGAACGATTATATAAGTATTATCATCAATCAACTTATGCTTTAGGTACTATTGCTCATGAAATTATCAAAATTGATGATGAAGTTAACAGTGAAAAGAAAGTCAACTTTAACAAGAAGAAAAAGGCAGTCCGTGATCACTACACTAAGAAGCGTGATTAACGATGCTCTCATTAACAGAGTCTTTAGTCGATAAGTTAAATTATCATGGTAAGACTTATCAACTTGACCTTGCATTTGACACGGTTCTGAAATTTTATGAACTACTTGATGATGATAACTTAGAAGATTCTGAAAAGATTAGTGTAGCCTTTGAAATGTTTATGGGCTTTACACCTGACGATGCTGATTTTGCAATAGCGGTATTTCAAAAAATTAATCAGTATATCGCTAAACAGCCATATGGGGATGAAGGAGAGCCTAATGTTGACGGTAATGGTCAAGCGGTGACGCCACAAAAATATTATTCATTCACCCAAGATGCGGAAGCAATTTACGCAAGTTTTCGTGAACAATATGGTATTAATTTACTTCAAGAAAGAGGTAAGTTACATTGGGACGAATTTAAGGCATTATTTGCCGGATTAGGTCCTAATACGTATTTTCAACGTATTGTTGAGATTAGAATGCGTGACACTAGTAAGTTAGAGGGTCAAGCGTTAAACGATACCTTAAAATCTCAACAGTATTATGAACTAAATGAGAATAAGACAGAGAAAGCCCGTGAACAACAATTCACGGGCTTTATGAATACTCTGAAAGCATGGGCACAATCTTAACGAAAGGGGGAATTTAAAGTGTCAGCAGATGGAACGGTCAATATTGATGTTAAATTAGAGGCTCAACAACCTACTCAAACTGCTAAAGATCTTGATAATTTATTAAAAGATATTGGTAAAGATACAGGTAAAGAAGCTGAAAAAAGCATTAATGAAAACCTAAATAAGTCGGTTGATAGGACAAAAGAAGCCCGTAAAAAGATGGACTCTGAGTTAGATAAACCGATTAAGCAAAAAGTAGATGCTGATACCAGCGAAGCAACTGAAAAGATCCGTTTATTTAAACATGAATTTGAAATAATTCCCCACGAAGTTAGGACAAAGTTAATCGCTGATGCTAAGAAAAATGGTATTGATAACTTTAGTAAGCTCCTTAGAAAGATCCCTAAGGAGCAACGAACCGAGTTAATTGCTAAGGCACAAAAAGGTGAAGCGATTAACTATGAAGAGTTGCTACGTAAAATTCCTGCTCGAGTAATTACCGAAGCTAAGTTAAATGATCATGCTTCATTACCTCTTAGGCAGCTTCAAACCGAAGCCAAAGAAACTAGTCACTCATTTAGCCGATTAAAAGATGTAATGGCTGGTACGTTCTTAGGCGGTATGGCAATCCAAGGATTAAACGGAATCAAAAACGGCTTGATTGCATCCGCCAAGGCCGGTATGCAGTTTAATATCGAGCAAGACCGAATGAGGACCGTTTGGTCAGCCTTAACTACTGAAGCACCACGTGATGGTAAGGTGCTAGTTAACTATATCAATGATATGGCTCAGCACTCTATCTATGCAGCAAGTACCATTGACCGTATGGCTCAATCGTTCTATCACGTTCATTCTAGTGTTAAAGAAACTAAAGATTGGACTAATGGCTTTATTCGTTTAGGTTCAACGCTTCATATGACTAATGACCAGTTGGCTGAAGCCGGTGAACAGTTTGCTAAAATTGTCGCTGGTGGTAAAGCTAATGCCGAAGATATGTCTGTCATGATTAATCGGTTCCTAATGTTTGGTGAAGCCTTACAGAAAGCTACCGGTAAATCAATGAAGCAACTTTATGAGATGTCTGCTCAGGGTAAACTAACCGCTAAAGACTTCACAGAGGCCCTTGACTACTTAAGCAATAAATATAAGGGATCTACTGAGGAAGCGATGACCTCGTTTACAGGTATGTCAATGTATATTAAGTCACGTTGGCAAATGCTATGGGGTGAGGTTACCTCCCAAGGATTTAAGGGGAGCAAAAAACTATCTGAGGATATGCGTGATATTCTCTCAGATAAAATGATAGCTAAATACGCTAGTCTGCTTAGTGAAGCACTTGGAGCCATTTTAAAAGGTGTTATGGCCGTACTTGATTATGTTGGTAATCACAAAGACACAATTGTTGATGTGATAGGAAATCTTGGGAAAATAGTAGGCTTAATCGATGGCACAATTTGGCAAGTATTTGCTGATATTATAAAAACGATTGCAGCAATGTTTGGCCTTACCAGTGATAAGTCAAAAGGTGCTCATGGGGCACTTGAAGATTTTGATAATATTCTCAAAGCCATACTAGATCATCAGGGTGCTGTAAAAGCGTTCACTGTAATTTTTATGGCAATGTTTGCAACTAAGAAAATTTATGATTCCATTGATGCCTTAACTACGTTTTACGGTATTTTGAAAGATATTATAGGTCTGAAAGGTATTGGCGGAGTTATGAAAGGCATTGGCGCTGGTACACGAGGTGAAACCTTAGCTACGAGTGCTGAAGAAGTAGCCACTGGTGGGCTTAAAGCTAATCGTGCTACTAAAGCCGGTCGCTTAATTGGTCGTGGTGCGGATCATCTATTTGGAATTACTAAGGCACGTCAGGCGGTTTCTGGACCAGCTTCTGTAATGGAAAACGGTGCTGGTAAAGCTGCTATTCGAGCAAGTGAACGTGGTATTATTCGTCGAACAACTTCTCGAATTCCTGTTGTTGGTTCACTAATTGCTGGTGGAACAGAGCTAATCGGGATTAATAAGCAAAACCGTAATGAAAAGATTGGTCGCGCTGCTGGTGCTACTGGTGGAACTGCCGCTGGTGGTGTTGCTGGTGCTTGGATTGGCGGAGCTTTAGGTTCTATTGTTCCGGGTGCGGGTACAGCAGTCGGTGCTGGTGTTGGTAGTTTAATTGGTTCTACTGTTGGAGGCATGTTTGGAGCCAAAGGCGGAGGTGCCATTGGTAAAAACATTAGTAAGTGGAAATCAGGCGCTGAAAAAGCAATGTCTTCACTAGGCAAAACTTTATCCGGTAAAGCTAAGGAAATTGGGAAGACTGTTGGTAAAGCCTTTCAAGGTATTGCTAAGCCAATCGGTAAAGTCTGGAGTGGTATTACTAAACCAATTGTTCGAGTGTTTAACACATTAAAGAAAACATTAGGAACAATCATTAAGGGAATTGGCTTAGTCGTAATTGCTCCATTCGTTTTAATGGTAGGGGCAATTATTAAAGCCTGGCAAAAACTATCAAAACCAATCGGCCGTGTTGTTAAAACAATTGGTAAAACACTAGAAGCTGGTTGGAAAAAGATTAGTAAGGCAACCTCAAAAGCTTGGCAAGGAATTATTAAAGTTGTTACTAGAGCCTTTGACCGAATAAAGAAGCCTATTCAGCGGGCAATGAAAGTCACAGGAAAAGTAATCCAATCTGCTTGGAATACTATTAGTAAGACGACTTCAAAGGTTTGGCGTTCGCTGTCTCGGATAGTCCTAAAGGCTGTTAATGCTCTATATAAGCCTATCAGTCGAATCTTTAACGCAATTTCAAGAATTATTGGTCGAGTGTGGAACGGTGTTTCAAAGAGTACAGGAAATACTTGGCGAGAAGTTGAACGAGTAATTACTCGTGTTCTTGGTGGTGTCTGGAAATTTGTTAAAGATAAATTTGACGATATGAAAGACGCTATTGATGATGCGATGAACGGCATTAAACACATTTGGGACAGCATTTGGGATGCTATTTCAGATAAGGTTAGCGCGGTATGGGACACTATCAAAGGTGTTGTTAGTGCTGGTATTAATGCCATTGGTGGTTTTTGGAATACCGGTGCTGGCGGGCTTGAAAAGGTAGCTGGTTTCTTTGGTACAAAGGTAAGCGTTCCACGAATGAAGAAATTAGCTAACGGTACTGGGGGCCGTCAGGGTGAGCATTTGCTTGCGATGGTTAACGATCAAGAAGGACCGATGTACCGAGAAGCTATTTTCCGAAACAATGGTCGAATTGAAATTCCAACTGCCCGAAATGTATTAACTCATTTACAACCTGGTGAAGCTGTTATGCCAGCAAAGGAAACTGCGAAAATGTTTGGCATTCCAAGATTTGAAGGCGGCTTTGGTGATTGGTTTAGCAAAGCTCTTAATTATGCTAGCTCTAAAATAGGTAACTTAGCTGATATGATTGAAGATAAGCTTGATGCCCTTGATGATGCATTGAAGGATCCATTAGGTACTTTAGTAAATATCTATACACATGGGACTAATACCGCTAAAGTTATGTGGCATGATATTGCTGACAATGGAGCACGAGATAAGATTCCACATTACGCTAAAAATTGGTTTACAAACTTACTGCAAAAAGCAGAAGAAAAACTTGAAGCAGTTGAAAGTGGTCCGCTAACTGGAGATCACAGAGCACTAATGAGACGTGCCGGAATCCCTGCTAGTTGGTTTGATGCAATTAACTTTATTGTCACTCATGAATCGGGATGGCGTGTTAATGCGACTAATCCATCATCAGGAGCATATGGATTACCACAGGCTTTACCAGGTTCAAAGATGGCATCAGCTGGTTCTGACTGGCGAACTAACCCGGTAACTCAGCTTAAATGGATGAAAGGATATGTTAGTCGTTATGGTGGTGGACCCGGTGCGGCTGCATTTTGGAAATCACATCATTGGTATGCTAACGGTGGCTGGGCTGATAAGTTCTCCATCTTTGGTGAAGTTCCGGGTGAACCTGAAGTTGCTATCAATCCTAAACGTGATACTTCAGAAGGTCATATTGCCGAAGCTATCGAAGCACGGGCAAAAATTAACCCGAATGGCTTTACAGGCACGCTTAGTAAACTGATTGAATCAGCTAAGAATAGCGCTAATAACTTAGTGCCGGTTATCAATCAGGGAACTAATCAAGTACGAACTGCTAGTTCTGTTGCTAGTCGTTCAGCAAAGATTGACGGTAATTTAAACGTTGTCATGAACGTTGATGGTAAGACAATCGGTCACGTTACTTATGCTACTTGGCGAGCAATCAGAAGTCATGAAATCAATATTCAAGCTAACGGTGGCGCTATTCCTGTTGGAGGTGCTCAACCACTGGGAGGTGTTTATTAGTGAGTACAATAATTTTTCAAAAACTCGATGGGACTATTTTTGATTTAGATCAGCTTGGTTTCCGGGTAAAGAAGTTTGATGTACCAACGACTAACTACAATTACAACTACCAGCAAGTCGGGCAGTACGGAGCCTTAATGACTGGTGTTCAAGCCCAACAGCTAGTTATCCCGTTAACTTTGAATGTGTTGGCAATTGATTCTAACGACTTGTTTCTGCAACGAATGAAACTTAATCGAATGCTCCAAAGTCATGAAGCATTCTATGTTTATGACACCGCTAATAAAGAAATTCGTTGGAAGGTTTATGCTGAACCAGTTAGCGTTAGCCGTGATAATTCATTTTGGCGGGCATCTAACGTGCAGATTAACTTAGACTGCCCGACCGGATATGCTGAGAGTTCTTACACCACCCAAGAGTTTGATAAGAGTACTGGTAAAGGAATTGGTTTAGGTATGGGACTGTTTCGGAATGAATGGCAATATACCTTTACTAACCAAAATGATTTTGAATTTCTCAATGCTGGGATTATCAAACTCACGGCAGAAGAACACCCGGTTAAGATTGAGTTTCAAGGCACCGCTTCAAATGGTATTACGCTGACTAATCAGACAACGGGACAATCATTTCAATATAAAAACGCCCTCACAGCTAACGATAAGTTAACTATTGAGGGCGTAATGCCAACGGTTAACGGTACACAAAATTATGATGCCGGTAATCATGGCTTCTTAGATTTTGCAACGGGAGTTAACAAGCTACACCTTGATGGTGCTAGTAACTTCACGATTAAGTTTGATACTCGGTTTTATTACTAGGGAGATGATGATGTGCTTAGTTTACCAATTCGCTCACCAGCGGGGGATGTAACAGCAGTACATGCTTATGATGTAGCCGTTACTGATACGTTAAAATCGTATCCGACACTTAACTTCAGTTTTATTGCCAATGAGGATAATGAGGTAGCTGAAAAGATGATTGCTCCACGAACAATCATTACTGACCCCACAACGGGTCAACAATATCGAATTGCTACGTCTAACCCAGTTCCAACGAATAAATATCGAGTATATGCCGTAACAACTATTCATATTGCTCACGACTTACACGACCTATATCTGGATAACACAATCACAGGTAGTCAATCATTAAAGGCTTGCTGTGATTTTTTAGTATCAGGAAGTAAGTTCAGTTATTCAATTGACGGTAACATTAGCGACCATGATTTTGGCTCTGATACCTTAGGCAATGCACATGGTGATGATGTGCTGAGTTCAATTGCTGAAGCCTTTGGCATTGAGTTTTGGTTTGACAATACCACGATTCATTTAGCAACCAAGATTGGTAAAGACAACTCATTTGTCTTCATTGATAAAGTCAACGCTTCAAAGATTCAGGTTAACGAAGACTACACTACGATTGAAACAGCTATTAAGGGAACTGGTAAAGAAATTGAACAAGATAACACTGGCGGTGATTCCGGTGGTGGTAGTGGAGCAGTAGCTTCATTTGCTCGTCAGTATGCCGGAACACCTTACGTTTGGGGTGGTAGTTCACCGAGTGGCTGGGATTGTTCTGGTTTTGTCGCTTATGTCTACAATCATTTCGGCATTCCAATGCACCAGCCAACCACTTACGAAGAGTATCAAGGTCAAGTAGTTGGTCCACCTTATCAAGAGGGCGATATGCTCTTTTGGGGTGCAAGAGGTTCAACCTACCACGTTGCATTAGCACTTGATAGCAACACGCTTGAAATGGCTGCTAACCCGGAACGGGGAACGGTTATTCAAGCAATTAATGCGTGGCCACCTGCTTTTGGTGTAAGAAATGCACAAATGGCAGCTAAGGTTCAAGGTAGTAGTGATTCTGATGATTCGTCAACAACTGATACGACTGACCAGCCACCGCAATATACCTGTCAGGGCGAATATGATAGTCCAATGGTAGCAGATGATAAGTGGGGCAAAATCTGGGCGGACCCGTTTACCAGTGACACAATTACAGATGAGAATGCCTTAAAAGATGCCATGAAGGCTCAACTCCACGACTATCCGGATGTTCAGTACACAATGGATTGGGTAAGTTTTAAAAGTAATCTGAGCGGAATTAATAACGAAATTGCAATTGGTAACAATGGCTGGTTGCGTGACCGTTTTGGAATTGACGTGAATGTGCGTATTCAGAGCTTCACTCAGTATAAGGACCCGACAACCACTCAAACCGATACCATCACATTTGGCAATAAGATTTTTGGCCCCGATGAATGGAGTAACCGAAATGATGCTGCAAGAACGGCTATTCATAGTGGTAATGGTAATAGTGGTAGTAAGTCACACGAAATTAACCCGCCGGTTACGGCTGATGACATACCTACTAATGGATTACAACTGCGCTCTCCTAATGGGAAAGTCTATACCTTAACTGCTGGTAACGATGGCAAGTTAAAGTTGAGTACGGAAGAAGGGAAAGATACAAATGGCGATAAAGGACAGACTACACATTCATGACTTGTCGCTAGACGGTCAAGAACTGCGTAAACAGTTAATTGAGAACTTTACAATTATCGGTGATGCTATTGACGGCTTAGATAAGAAACAAAATAATCTGACCGGTACTTTAGGATTGAGTGATGAAGCATTAAACCAACTAGGAGGAGGTGAGAAATAGTGGCAACACAATTAGCAAAATTAAATCAATATATTCCGGTGGACTTATTACGTGATCAAGATGAAACGATTGATATTACAGATAAGTTCAAGGGACGTGTTGGTGACGTTGATAGTTATATCAAGCTGTGGGTGTATTCAAATTCACTTCCACAAGATATGACTGGTTGGCGGGTCATGTTTCAAGGTACCGACTTTCAGCACAACGATTTTCGTTCATACATGAAGATGGACGATTCACAACAGCTTGATATGATTAAGACCGGACGGATTACTCTTTACTTTGATGCGAACATTTTCCAATGTGACGGTCAATGGGAACAAGCATATTTCAGCTTTATCAGTCCTGACGGCAAGATTGTATCAACCGTTAATATTCTATTAGTAGTCATGGGGAGCAACTTCTACGCTCGCATGGGGAAACATGCTAAGTCGGTTATTGATGAGTTCAACGATATTTTGAAGAAGCTTCAAAATGAAGCTGATGTTGATACTCAGCAAATCAAAAAGTTAGTTGATGATACTACCAAAACAATCACTGAGCTTGGCGATGACACGAAAAAGGACTTCTTGGATTGGTTAGCGAAGTATAAGCAATCACTACAAGATGCCTTAGCAGCCGTTGATGATCCTAAAGAGGGATTAATGACGAAGTATTCTTCGCTACTAACAATGGCGAAGCAGATTCAAGAAATTCTTAAACAAGCCCAATTCCATGACCGACCATTCCACTTTGCTACCGTTAGTGCTATGCAGAAGTACACAGCGTTAATGGACGGTGACCTTGCAATCACACATGGTTGGGACAATTACGATGATGGTCATGGGGCTTACTGGAATATTCGGGTTAAGCATAAGGACGAAACGCCGGATGAGCAGAACGTTATTAGCATTAATACTGATATGGGCTTAGTTGCGGAACGGAACTCATCCTTGCTGAGTGCGGATAGTCTGGAA
>ERZ773269.84-NODE-84-length-93639-cov-6.372809_pt1 | contig 93639 bp, 73 predicted proteins | sample MGYA00511958_ERZ773269 | MGnify/ENA primary metagenome ERZ773269 (study PRJEB29015, sample SAMEA2737761) | human gut metagenome | biome: human gut; feature: human-associated habitat; material: faeces | place: China | collected 2012 ... | reverse complement strand
AACCAACTATAATGGCAATCCTAACTATACCTTCCGTAAGTTATCAGGAGTCGATAGTACGATTAGTTTTGCCTATACGACGAAATAAAAAATATTAGAATACTTGTCTTCTTGTCCCAAATGTTGTATGATATTTGGGACAAAGTAATCATCTCATCTAAACTTTAAGCGTGAACATAGGTGTTGACAAATAAGGAATTATCCCGTATAATAATAGTAAATAAAGGTAATAAATTACTTGTGGGCTAGTGGATATGGTCTGCACCCGCCTGTGGGCTCCGCACTCAGTTCAAACTGTTTGTTGAGAAAAAGAATAGCAGGACTGCCTACCCTTGAGGAATAGATAGGGCATATCTAGCGTGAGGTGAAACTCAATACGTGGAAGAGAAGGAAGCACCTGCTTCCTTCTCTTTTTTAGGAGAAAAATAGAATGACATATACTTTGGAATGGCTCGAGACCTTTGATGGAGAAATTGATATTCTCAATGTCGATATGTCTTGTCTAGCCAATACTATTGAGAAATATGTTTCTCAGTACAAATACGTTTATCAGACAAATATGGAGAACTATCCTGAAATTGTTCTTTCTGTCCCAAATTCCTCTATTCCCCATTTATTAGGATTATCAAGAGATCATCATGTTAATTTACCAACTAATAACGCAGGGAGTATTTTTGAAGGATTAAAGGATGATTGGACGTTGGAGCGTCTAAATAAGGCTGATAATGGTTGGTTTAACGAAAATAAATTCAAAATCGTTGGAACATTATTACTTTATCAAATGTTACATGTGATGGAATGTAAATTCTACACAACGGATGGTATTTTGAATAGAAAAGTTGGCAAACGATTTAGAAGAGATAATATTTATTTTGTGGTCTTCAAATTAAGTAATGGTATTAGTTATACAGTTGAATTATCGCGTGAACAAGGGAACCAATACTTTCCAAGAAGTCTTAAAATCAACGACACCTTAATTACAAATTGTAGAGAAATAGGGTTGAAACTTGTTGACAAGAAACGCTTTAAGACTGCTAAAGCTAGAAAGGTTAATTGGCCGTCTTAATAGAAATATTGATATGATAATCATTGGGTCATCCACTTTTTGTGGGTGGCTTTTTTCTTTGTCCTTCTTCGATGTGATACCAAAATCAAGTCGTCTTTTTTATGATGAGGAGAGAGTGACGGAATGTTACTACTTATCAAAAGAAAAGAAGGACTTTTTATGACCAAACAATGTCATCATCACTTTTTAGTCAATCAGGAAAAAGCAGAAAAACACGTCTTCCGTAAAAGTAAGAAGTACCGTACGCTTTGTTCGGTAGCTCTTGGAACTATGGTGACAGCTGTTGTCGCTTGGGGTGGCCAAGTAGCACAAGCTGACGAAGTGGTAACATCCTCGCAAGGTAAAACCGTTCAGTTGACAGAAAATCCTGCGACAAATTTACCAGAAGCTCAGCCCACTCCAGTTGTTGAACAGACGGATAGCCTTGCGTCAACTGGTCAATCAGATGGCGCTATTACAGTCACCGTTCCCCATGATATTGTGACACAAGCTGCCAATCAAGCAACTGCTGAAGGAGTTACTACTGTTCAAGACCGGCCGATGGATTTAGGAAACACGACCTCTGCGAGTGATACCAGTAAGCAATTGGCTAAGGCAGAAGCAGATGCTGTTAAGCAGGCTGAAGCCATCACTCAGGTGACCAATACCTATAAAGCAGATAAAGCCGCCTATGAACAAGATAAAACTCGTGTTGAACAAGGGAATACTGCGTTGGCTGCTAGTCATAAAGACGCCACTCAAGCAGGAAAAGCCTTGAATCATTCAGTGGATAGCACAGTTTCAAAAATCAAAGGCCAAGATCAGTCGGCTAATGTGACCGTTACAACTCAAACCGTAACATCAGGAGATGGTTCAACGGTTTCAGGCTATCAGGATTATACCTCTGCGGTAGCTGCTATTGATAAGCAAAATAAGGACAATCTATCTGAATACGAATCAAAGAAAAAAGATGCAGATGCCATTGTCTCAAAGAACTTAGTGACTCAAAAGGAAAATGAAGCGGGTCTTGCTAAAGCAAAAGCTGATAATGAAGCAATTGACAAACGCAATCAAGTTGGACAAAAAGCAGTGGATGATGAAAATAAAGCCGGTCAAGCTGCTGTTGATGCCTATAATAAAGACCAACAAAAATTGATGACAGACCGTGAAGCTGAGATTGCTGCTATCACGAAACGTAATAAGGAAAAAGAAGAAGCCGCCAAGAAAGAAAATGACGCCATTGATGCCTATAACACCAAGGAAATGGAGCGCTATAAACGGGATTTAGCTGAGATTTCAAAAGGAGAGGAAGGCTATATCTCTCAAGCTCTTGCTCAGGCACTCAACTTGAATAATGGAGAACCGCAAGCACGCCATTCAGCTGATACCAGAAATCCTAATCGTATCGTTGCTAAGGGTGACGCTATGCTTGGTGGGTATTCTAAAATCCTAGATTCTACTGGTTTCTTCGTCTATGACACCTTTAAAACGGGAGAAACCCTTTCCTTTACCTATCAAAATCTTCAAAATGCTCGCTTTGATGGTAAGAAAATCACAAAAGTAGCCTATGACATTACAAACCTTGTTTCTCCAGCTGGAACTAATGCCGTACAGTTGTTTGTACCAAATGACCCAACAGAAGGCTTTATTGCCTACCGTAATGATGGGACAGGTAATTGGCGAACCGATAAAATGGAGTTTCGTGTCAAAGCTAAGTATTTCTTAGAAGATGGCTCACAAGTGAACTTCACCAAGGAAAAACCAGGTGTCTTTACCCACTCCTCACTCAACCACAATGACATCGGTTTAGAGTATGTGAAAGACTCATCAGGCAAGTTTGTCCCTATCAATGGCTCAACCATTCAAGTGACTAACGAAGGTTTGGCTCGTTCACTTGGGTCGAACCGTGCCAGTGATTTAAATCTTCCTGAAGAATGGGATACGTCTTACAGTAAGTATGCTTACAAAGGAGCGATTGTCTCAACGGTTACATCAGGTAACACCTATACAGTGACCTTTGGTCAAGGGGATATGCCCCAAAATGTTGGTCTCTCTTATTGGTTTGCCTTAAACACCCTACCAGTTGCACGGACGGTTAAACCTTATAGTCCAAAACCACATGTGACACCAAAGTTAGAGCCAGTTCCAGAACCAGTTAAAGTCGTGCCAAAAACCTTTACCCCAAAGAACTTTACGCCAGAGCCACCTGTGAGCTTTAAGGAAAAACCATTAGAGAAAGTTACTCAGCCTAGTTTGACACTCACCAAGGTGACCTTGCCTAAAGAACCTAAACCAGAACCGTTACCAAAAGCACCACAAGTGCCAACGGTTCATTATCACGACTATCGTCTGACAACGACTCCTGAAATTGTTAAGGAAGTTATCAATACCGACCAAGTGAACCTTCATGACAAAACCGTCGTAAAAGATTCAACGGTCATTTATCCCTTAACCGTAGACGCTTTTTCTCCAAATCGAGCCAAAACCACTAGCCTCACCTTTGAAGATTACCTTCCAGCAGGCTATGCCTTTGACAAGGAAAAAACGCAGGCAGAAAATGGAAATTATACCCTTAGCTTTGATGCTGCTAAGAACTTTGTGACCTTGACCGCAAAGGAAGCCTTGCTTCAAGAGGTCAACCAAGACCTCACCAAGTCTTACCAACTTATGGCTCCGAAACTTTGTGGTAGCCTTCAAAACGATGGGGCAACCTATTCCAACAGTTATCAGCTCCTTATCAATAAGGAAACCCCAAATGCCTATACAGTGACTTCTAATGTCGTGACAGTGCGTACGCCTGGTGATGGAACGACCACTAGCCGTATTGAGCCTCAAAAACGCAATGAAAATGAAGATGGTGTGGTCATTAACGATACAGTAGTGGCTTTAGGAACAACTAATCATTACCGTTTGACCTGGGATTTAGATCAATATAAAGGTGATAGGTCTTCTAAAGAGACGATTGCTCGTGGTTTCTTCTTTGTAGATGATTACCCAGAGGAAGTGTTGAATTTAGTAGACCAGGGAACAGGTATCACCACTCCTGAAGGCAAAGCCGTATCAGGGATTACTGTTAAGGCTTATGCGTCGCTGTCAGAAGCTCCTAAAGACCTTCAAGATAAACTCGCTCATGCTAAGATTTCTCCTAAAGGGGCTTTCCAAGTCTTTATGCCGAATGACAATCAAGACTTTTATGACCAGTATGTTCAAACAGGAACTTCTTTAAACCTTCTCACCAAAATGACGGTCAAAGATAGTCTTTATGGTCAGACGAAGACTTATCGAAACAAAGCCTACCAAGTGGATTTTGGCAATGGCTATGAAACCGATGAGGTGACGAATACCCTTGTAAGCCCATCACCTAAAAAACAAAACCTAAATAAGGATAAGGTGGATATCAATGGCAAACCTATGGTAGTCGGTTCACAAAACCACTATACCTTGTCATGGGACTTAGACCAATACCGTGGCATTAAAGCCGATAAGGCTCAAATTGCACAAGGGTTTTACTTTGTGGATGATTATCCCGAAGAAGCTCTATTGCCAGATGAAGCAAGTATTCAACTTGTGACAATTGATGGTAAAGCAGTGTCAGGTGTGACGGTAAAAACTTACACGAGTTTATCAGAAGCTCCTAAAAACCTACAAGCAGCCCTTTCAAAACGCAAGATTGTGCCTAAAGGAGCCTTCCAAGTCTTTATGGCAGAAGATCCGCAAGCCTTCTACGATTCTTATGTAACGCAAGGTCAAAACATCACCATCATCACCCCTATGACTGTCCGTGAGTCTATGCTTAATTCAGGAAAGTCTTATGACAATGTAGCTTATCAAGTAGACTTTGGACAAGCTTATGAGACCAATACGGTAACGAATCACGTGCCAAAAGTAAACCCTCATAAGTCCAATACCAATAAAGAGGGTGTGTCTATTGATGGGAAGACCGTTCTTTCAAATACCATTAATTACTACAAAATTGTTCTGGATTACAGTCAGTACAAGGATTTGGTAGTGACGGAGGATGTTCTTGCCAAAGGTTTTTACATGGTGGATGATTATCCTGAAGAAGCGCTTAGCGTCAATGCAGATGGTGTTCAAGTGATGGATAAGGCAGGAACTCTTGTCAAAGGGATTTCGGTGAAAGTCTATGCCTCATTGTCAGAAGCGCCTAAAGTGGTTCAAGACGCTATGTCCAAACGCCAGTTCACACCTAAAGGAGCTATTCAAGTTTTAAGTGCTGAAGATCCAAAAGCGTTCTACGAGGCTTATGTTAAAACTGGTCAAACCTTAGTGGTGATCCTTCCAATGACCATTAAGAATGAGCTGACAAAGACTGGTGGGAAGTATGAAAACACCGCTTATCAGATTGACTTTGGTTTGGCTTATGTGACAGAGACAGTGGTCAATAATGTGCCAAAACTAGACCCACAAAAAGATGTGGTGATTGATTTATCACAAAAGGAGAAAAGCCTTGATGGAAAAGAAGTTGCCTTGAATCAGGTCTTTAACTACCGTTTGGTGGGAGCACTCATCCCAGGTAATCGTGCGACACCACTCATCGAATACCGCTTTGACGATGATTACGATGAAAGCCATGACGACTATAATGGTGTTTACAAGGCTTATACCTTAGTAGATGTGACTCTAAAAGATGGAACGGTTTTACCAAAAGGGACAGAAGTGACGAAGTACACGCTACAACAGGTCGACACGTCAAAAGGAACGGTTACCATCAGTTTTGATCAGGAATTCCTTGAAAAACTAGCAGAAGAATCCGAGTTTCGAGCAGATGTTTACTTGCAAATGAAACGGATTGCTTCAGGTGAAGTAGAAAATACCGTATTACATACCGTGAATGGCTACACCATCAGTTCAAACACAGTTAAAACAACTACACCTGAACCAGAGCCACCAACTCCGACTCAACCAACCCCACCACAATCACCTATCCCAACACAAGAACCACCGATTCCAGCAAGTATCTTACCAAATACAGGGGAGAGTCAATCTCTTTTGGCGCTCGTTGGTGGAGGCCTTCTTTTAGGCCTAGCTTACGGACTTTCTAAACGCAAAATGGAGGACAACTAGATGGAACCTAAAAGCATTTACACAATGGATTCAGACCAAGATGGTCTAACGGATGCTCAAGAGTTAGCTTTAGGGACCAATCCTTTTAGCAGTGATACGGATAGTGACGGACTGTCAGACCTTGAAGAAGTCCAACAAGGCTTGAATCCAATTCAACAGCGTAAGGAGAGAAGCTATGGCTTGGAATTATGACACAATTTCTAGAACCCTTTCTGAGATGGCACGAGAAAACTATGAAGACATGGTTAAGGCCTTTTTAGCCATGGAGTTGAGTATCAAAAACAAGTCACTTCTTGATACGCTCTATCAAGACTTTATGGGCATTGATGACTTGTCTTTAGTCAGTGAAGACCTGCGCCTAAGAGCAGACGGTTATCAGGAACAGCTTCAAGAAGAAGTGACGGACCTCTTGGATAAACTCTATCGAACAGGTGAGGGAGCTAGTTTCATTATGGAAGTGATTGCGTCCAACAACATTTCTGAGTCCCTTGCTCAGTATGAGGTTTTGAATGAGGAGGATTACTCATCTCTCACCTTAGAGACCTTGCAGGATATTATCCAAAAGGAGTTGTCTTTAACGAGTCAAGATTATTTTGGAGATGTGACCTATCTCGCCTTGCAGAAAGATTTGTTAGACAAGAAAAGCCATTTCTTACAACAGTATGTGACAACTTTGATGGATAAGTTGCCACAAGAAAAAGACCAAAGAGACTTGGTCCTAGACTAAAGCAGTGGGCTGAGAATACCTCTCAGCTCTTTTTTTAATTGGAGGAACATATGACTCAAGAACAATTACTTGAGATGTTGCGGGCGAGATTGCCACGTGACCAGATTCTTTTGGAATCCTTTTTACGCTATCAAGCAGTCCATTTTGATGAGGATTGGGATAGCCTTATCCAAAATTTTACAACTCAAAGAGGAGTAGTCACCTCACCTGTTCAAGTGGTTCGCTTTGAAACAGAGGTTTCTGCTTTTGTAGAGGCGAGCCCTTTTAATGAAGCGACAGACCTGAGCAGCTACACGCAGACCTTTGGTCAAGCTGGATTAAAGAAGTTACCTCAGTTAAATAGTGAGGAGAAGAACTTGGTGATTGAGGTAGCCCTCTATAACCTAGCCACTCGCTTTCAGCTCTTAGACCAAGAAGGAGCCTATCAGTCCATTTCGGTAGCTTCTCTTTTGGATAAAAGCAAAGCTGCTAATTTGGTCAATGTCTATCGAGTAGCCAATAATTTGTCTGACCGTATTAGCCGTGATATTGAACAGTTTCTTCTCACTTATGAACCTGAACTAATAAGCACCCAGGAAACGGTAAAGGAAAGAGAAGAGGTAGTTGAAGAAAAAGTAGTTCCAGAACCTTCTCAGGACATCACCTTTCGTGAAGAAGGGGGTATCGTCATTGCAAGTCTTGAGGAAGATTTATCACAACTCGATTTACGAACAGGGCAAACAGAACATTTATCGGCTTATGAACATCTAAACTTGTCCCAAAAATTTGAGATATTAAGTCACTTTGACCAAGTGCGAAATAGCCGTCCAAAACTACCAAACTTGAGACGTGGGGAGTTTGACCATGAAATGGAAATGACGCCAATCTATGAGGACAATGAGCTATTAACCTATTTAGAAGCAGATGGGACAGCCTATGACTTACAACGTCCTCTAACACCTCAAGAAGAAGTCATCTTAGCTGAAATGGGTCAAACCATTTTGGCTGAAAATACCGAAAAATTGACCAATTTAGGGATAGACTTAGCTGACGTTGATGAGCAGCAACGTGGGATACTGATAGATGCTGCAGGGCGTTTTCATTTGAAGAATGCCGACCTAGCCTTACTAGGGGGCTATCCTAAAGCAACCGTTACTCAATTAGCCCTTGCGACAGAATTGCTTCAGATGGGACTTGCTCATGACAAGGCAGAATTTTTCTTGACCAGTCAGCTAGACTTAGAAGAATCAAGACCCATTGCCTACGCCTTCTTGCATGAAGACCTCAATCTTGAAGAAGCAAGAACCTTTGAAAGGGACAAACTGTCCCAACCAGACCTATCCTTTAGAGAATGGCGAGAACACCTATCGAAAACAGAACCTGAAATCATTGTGACTCAAGAAAAACTACCAAATCCTATCGTAGAGGAAGCCCTTCAACGCTACCCGATTGATTCTAGAGTAACTTATAAGGGGCAAGAGTTTCAGGTAATGGCCATTGAGGACTCAGGCGTTAATAACTTGATACGGGTTGAACTACAAAATGACTTCACAGATGTGATTGAGCAAAATCCAGTTCTTTTCTTACGGACATTAGAGGACATCACTCAGGCTCTTCATGTTCCATCTGTCGAAGAAAAAGAGGAAGTGGAAGAACCTCAACAAGAATTAGACCTCTTTTCCTTTATGGATGATGACCATCAAGACATTATTTCCCAAGAACCAGTCACAGAAAGTGAAGCAGAAAAAACTGAAATATTTGAAACGGAGGGTGAGCCAGAACTTTCTGAAGTCATTAAGACACCCCCAACCACTGATTTTTATTTTCCAGAAGATTTGACAGACTTTTACCCTAAGACAACAAGAGATAAGGTTGAAACCAACGTGGCTGCTGTTCGTTTGGTGAAAAGTCTTGAATATGAACACCGTCAAGCCACACCTAGTGAACAAGAACTCCTTGCCAAATACGTGGGCTGGGGAGGCTTAGCTAACGAGTTCTTTGACGAGTACAATCCAAAGTTTTCTAAGGAACGTGAGGCATTAAAAACGCTAGTCACAGAGAAAGAGTATTCAGACATGAAACAGTCCTCTCTGACCGCTTACTACACAGACCCTCTCTTGATTCGTGAGATGTGGGAGAAATTGGAACGTGATGGCTTTACTGGTGGTAAAATCCTAGACCCGTCTATGGGAACAGGGAATTTCTTTGCGGCAATGCCTAAGCACCTGAGAGAAAATAGTGAGTTGTATGGTGTAGAGCTAGACACGATTACAGGGGCAATTGCTAAACACCTTCATCCGAATAGTCACATTGAAGTAAAGGGCTTTGAGACTGTTGCCTTTAATGACAATAGTTTTGATTTGGTTCTCTCAAATGTGCCTTTTGCCAATATCAGGATTGCGGATAGTCGCTATGACAAACCCTATATGATTCATGATTATTTTGTTAAAAAATCCCTTGATTTGGTGCATGATGGTGGACAAGTGGCTATCATTTCCTCAACAGGAACCATGGACAAACGGACAGAAAACATTCTCCAGGACGTTCGTGAGACGACTGATTTTCTTGGTGGTGTGCGTTTACCAGATAGCGCCTTTAAGGCCATTGCAGGAACGACTGTCACAACAGATATGTTGTTCTTCCAGAAACATATGGATAAGGGATATGTGGCAGATGATTTAGCTTTTTCAGGTTCTATTCGCTATGACAAGGATGACCGTATTTGGCTCAATCCATATTTTGACGGGGATTACAACAGTCAGGTTCTTGGGACCTATGAGGTTAGAAACTTTAACGGTGGGACACTTTCTGTGAGAGGAACTTCTGATAATTTGCTAGAAGATGTTCAGACTGCTCTTAAACAGGTTAAAGCGCCTAGAACTGTTGATCCTTCTGATATCTTCATCAGTCCTGATGTGATGAGAAGACAAGTCATTGATACCTCGATTCCTTCTGACATCAGAGAAAGTTTAGACCAGTATAGCTTTGGCTATAAAGATTCTACGGTTTACTACCGTGATCATAAGGGTATTCGTGTAGGGACAAAGACAGAGGAGATTAGCTACTATGTGGACGAGGAGGGGGCCTTTAAGGCATGGGACACCAAGCATTCTCAAAAACAGATTGACCGCTTTAATGCTTTAGAGGTGACTGATAGCACCGCTCTTGATGTGTATGTGACAGAAGAAGCCGCTAAACGTGGACAATTTAAGGGCTACTTCAAAAAGACGGTTTTCTATGAAGCGCCTTTGTCTGAGAAAGAAGTAGCACGGATTAAAGGGATGGTCGATATTCGGAACGCCTACCAAGAGGTGATTGCCATTCAGCGCTACTATGATTACGACAGAGATGAGTTTAACCACTTGTTAGGACATCTCAATCGGACCTATGATAGTTTTGTGAAACGCTTTGGCTATGTCAATAGTGCTGTGAGCCGTAACCTCTTTGATAGTGATGATAAGTATTCGCTCCTTGCGAGTTTAGAAGATGAAAGTCTTGATCCAAGTGGTAAGACTGTTAGTTATACTAAGTCTCTGGCTTTTGAGAAAGCCTTGGTTCGTCCTGAAAAGGAAGTGACGGCAGTTTCTTCTGCCCTTGACGCTCTCAATTCTAGTCTAGCAGATGGTCGTGGGGTCGATTTGGATTACATGATGTCTATTTATCAAACAGACTCTAAAGCGTCTTTGATTGAGGAATTAGGAGACGCTATTATTCCAGACCCAGAACGCTATCTAAACGATAGGGAAGTGGTCTATGTATCTCGTCAGGATTTCTTATCAGGAGATGTGGTGACTAAGTTAGAGGTTGTGGACTTACTCATCAAAGAAGATAATTCTGATTTTCCTTGGGTCTATTATCAAGGTCTCTTAGAAGACGTGAAACCGCCACGTGTGACTTTGGCTGATATTGATTATCGGATTGGTTCACGCTGGATTCCTCTAGCCGTCTATGGGAAATTTGCCCAAGAGACCTTTATGGGACAAACCTTTGACCTGACTGACCAAGAAGTAGCAACTGTTCTTGAAGTCAGTCCGATTGATGGGACGATGTCTTACCAATCCAAGTTTGCTTTTAGGTATTCTACCGCAACGGATAGAAGTTTAGGTGTGCCTGGGTCTCGGTATGATAGTGGTCGTAAAATCTTTGAAAACCTGCTTAACTCCAATCAACCAACCATCACCAAACAAGTGGAAGATGGGGATAAGAAAAAGCATGTGACGGACGTGGAGAAGACAACGGTTCTTCGTGCTAAGGAAACTGAACTACAAGAACTCTTTCAAGATTTTGTGGCTAGTTATCCAGACGTGCAACAGATGATTGAAGAGACCTATAATAGCCTCTATAACCGTACGGTTTCAAAAGTTTATGATGGTAGTCATTTAACCATTGATGGCCTTGCTCAGAATATTTCCTTACGCCCTCACCAGAAGAATGCCATTCAACGGATTGTGGAAGAAAAACGAGCACTTCTAGCTCATGAAGTCGGTTCAGGTAAGACCTTAACCATGCTTGGGGCAGGATTCAAACTGAAAGAATTGGGTATGGTGCATAAGCCTCTTTATGTGGTGCCATCAAGTCTGACCGCTCAGTTTGGCCAAGAAATCATGAAGTTCTTCCCAACCAAGAATGTTTATGTGACGACCAAGAAAGATTTTGCGAAAGCCAAACGCAAGCAGTTTGTCTCACGGATTATCACAGGGGACTACGATGCCATTGTCATTGGGGATTCCCAGTTTGAGAAAATTCCCATGAGTCAGGAAAAGCAAGTGACCTATATTCAAGATAAGTTACAACAACTTCGTGACATCAAGCAAGGTAGTGATAGTGATTATACTGTTAAAGAAGCAGAGCGTTCTATCAAAGGTTTGGAACATCAATTGGAAGAGCTCCAAAAACTGGAGCGAGATACCTTTATTGAATTTGAAAACCTTGGGATTGACTTTCTCTTTGTGGACGAGGCTCACCATTTTAAGAATATCAGACCTATTACAGGCCTTGGGAATGTGGCTGGAATTACCAACACGACTTCTAAAAAGAACGTGGATATGGAAATGAAAGTGAGACAGGTTCAAGGAGAACACGACTATCGTAATGTGGTCTTTGCGACAGGAACACCAGTCTCTAACTCTATTAGTGAACTCTATACCATGATGAGCTATATCCAACCCGATGTCCTAGAACGATACCAGGTCTCTAATTTTGATTCATGGGTAGGGGCTTTTGGGAATATCGAAAATTCTATGGAACTAGCACCGACAGGGGATAAATACCAACCTAAGAAACGCTTTAAGAAGTTTGTGAACCTGCCTGAACTCATGCGGATTTATAAGGAAACAGCTGATATTCAGACCTCAGATATGCTTGATTTACCTGTACCTGAAGTTAAAGTTATTGCGGTGGAGAGTGAATTGACAGAAGCTCAGAAATACTACCTTGAAGAGTTGGTTGATCGTTCAGACGCCATTAAGTCAGGCAGCGTTGACCCTAGTGTCGATAACATGTTAAAAATCATTGGGGAAGCTAGAAAACTAGCCATTGACATGCGTCTCATTGATCCAGCCTATACCTTATCGGACAATCAGAAGATTCTTCAAGTAGTGGACAATGTGGAACGGATTTACCGTGAGGGTAATCTTGAGAAAGCTACCCAGATGATTTTCTCAGATATTGGAACGCCTAAGAATAAGGAAGAGGGCTTTGACGTTTATAATGAATTGAAAGACCTCTTAGTGGATAGAGGGATTCCCAAAGAAGCAATTGCCTTTGTCCATGACGCTAATACGGATGACAAGAAAAACTCTCTGTCACGCAAGGTCAATAGTGGAGAAGTACGGATTCTCATGGCTTCTACGGAAAAAGGTGGAACAGGTCTAAACGTCCAGTCTCGCATGAAAGCAGTCCACCATCTAGACGTTCCCTGGAGGCCCTCAGATATTGTCCAACGCAATGGTAGATTAATTCGTCAAGGTAATATGCACCAAGAGGTAGATATTTACCATTATATTACGAAAGGGAGCTTCGACAACTACCTCTGGCAAACTCAGGAGAATAAGCTCAAGTACATTACTCAAATCATGACCTCTAAAAACCCTGTGCGGTCGGCAGAAGATATTGATGAGCAGACCATGACTGCTTCAGACTTTAAGGCTTTAGCAACTGGTAATCCTTATCTCAAACTGAAAATGGAACTAGAGAATGAGTTGACGGTGTTGGACAATCAAAAGCGTGCTTTCAATCGTTCTAAAGACGAGTATCGCCATACCATAGCTTACTGTAAGCAGAACCTCCCTGTCTTAGAGAAACGCCTCAGTCAATATGACCGTGATATTGCCCAATCTTTGGCAACTAAGTCACAAGATTTTGTCATGCGGTTTGACAATCGGACAATGGATAACCGTGCAGAAGCTGGAGACTATCTACGTAAACTCATTACCTATAACCGTTCTGAAACCAAAGAAGTAAGAACGCTTGCGACCTTTAGAGGGTTTGAGCTTAAAATGGCAACCAGAAGTCCTAGTGAGCCCTTGCCAGATATGGTGTCTTTAACCATTTCAGGCAGCAACCAGTATTCTGTCTCTTTAGACTTGAAATCAGACGTGGGAACCATTCAACGCATTACCAATGCCATTGACCATATCTTAGAAGACCAAGAAAAGACAGAAGAAATGGCTAACAATTTGAAAGATAAGCTATCAGTCGCAAGGGTTGAAGTGGAACAGGTCTTTCCAAAAGAAGAAGATTATCAGCTGGTTAAAGCCAAATATGACATCCTTGCCCCCTTGGTTGAACAAGAAGCAGAGATTGAGGAAGTTGATGCAGCCCTAGCTAAGTTCAATGAAACGATCCAACCACAACAGGACCAACAACTTTCGCTTGATTTTTAAGAAAAAGGCTGACAAAAAATAATGAACGCGGTAAAATGAAGTCAAGAAATCATCAAAGGAGAATTGATTATGACCCAGACAGTAGAAGAATTAAGATACCAACTAGAAGAATGGCTAGCACAAGGTTTTACAAGCCCTGAAGATAGAGCTAACTATCAAGTCCTAAAGGAACAATATGAAGATGAAACCCTTGATTACAGCTTTTCAAAGCGAGAAATTATTGGTCAATTAGAAGTTATCATCACGACTCGAGAGAATGACTTTCCAGACTTAGATGAAGTGGCTAAAGGAGAGTATCTAGACCTGGTTGAACAACTTGATAATCTAGATAAGGGACAGGCAGATTATTATCGTAAGCAATTAGCGTAGTAAGAGGTACAGATATGATTGAACAAATTATTCAAAGTCTTTTGATTATCGCAGCAACAGGGCTGATTTTGCTTGTCCTTTACCAGATTGCGAAGATGCTTGGAAGCTTATTTGTCATTGGTTTAATCGGATTTTTAGCTTTCACAGAAGTCTATGGAATTTACCTCTTTTTTACAGAACGATACCTCTATGTGGAAGATTTAGCCACTAATGGTATTTTGAGCTTTACCACTTTCTATATTATTTTTAATCTTTTACTTGTCTTTGGACTTGTTAGAAAAGTTGTTAGAAGTCGGATGGCATGACGTAATGGGATTACCTAAGTTAGGTAGTCCTTTTCTTTATTGTGATAACTTTTCCAAGTCCATCTTGTTATCATGGTGCTATCTTATGGAAAAAGGAGATAGCACTAGTGATGTTAAATAAAATGAAGGCTCGGCTATTGATTGGTTTAGGAGGTCTAGCTGTGACTAGCTTTATGGTGATGATGGGTTACACCATTGGTTCTCAGTCTGTCACCAATCACACGAAGAAACAAATCCAATCTGAGGCTCAAAAATTACTGACCAAAGAGAAAGAAAAAGAGAAGGCAAGTGTCCTCTCTGATGAGTTAGTCAAGGAATTCCTCACCCAATACTATACTAAGGAAAAGCTGGGCGAGAATAACAACCGTATTAAACCCTATATGACAGATTCTGCCTTTAAGGAAGAAGTAGCTCGTCAAGAAGATTCCATCAACCAAGTCTATAAAAACTATATGTTGGATTATCGCTTTGAGTCTGCCAATATCTATGTCAATGCAGAAGAAAATGAAGCTTTTGCGGAAGTGTCTTATCAGGTTGTTTACGTGTCAGATGTCAGTGATAAGGCTCAGAAAAGCACACAGACAGAAACAAGAACTCTTAAACTATCTTATGCCAAATTGTCAGATAAGCTCTTTGTCAATCAGGTAACCATTTGGAATGGGAAGCTAGAGGACTTAAAAGAGTCTTCTGATGAAGTAAATTCAAGCATTCCAAAGATTCAAGGCACTACTACAAGTGAGACCAACTAGCAGGAGTTACTCTTCTGCTTTTTTTGATAAGGAGATGGCATGACAAGAATTGAAAGAGTAAAACAAAAGGCGATTTTAGAGGTGGCAGAAAGTCTAGGTTATTCGTTTAAACGACTATCAGGGCAAGTCTATGAACATCCAGAACACGATTCCTTTAGGATTTTTGCGGACACCAATACCTTTAAATGGTTTTCACGTGACGTACAGGGAGATGTGATTGATTTTGTTCAGTTAATGACAGGAGTGTCTTTTAAAAAAGCCCTGTCTTACCTTGAAACTGGAGACTTTGAACAAGCTAAAATCGTCGAAGAGACTTACCAACCCTTTAGTTATTATCTAAGAGAAGAACCATTTGACCAAGCACGGATATATCTGAATGACATTCGTGGTTTAAGTGACGAGACTATCAATGCTTTTGGCAGACAAGGTCTATTAGCACAGGCTCATTACCAGACAAAGATCTTTCAGGAATCAGTTCTTGTCTTTAAGAGTTACAATCATCATGGCCAACTAGAGGGGGCAAGTCTTCAAGGGCTTGTCAAAGATAATCAGAGACATGATAGAGGTTACCTCAAGAAAATCATGAAAGACTCTCATGGCTATATAGGGATGAGCTTTGATATTGGAAAACCGAAACGCCTTATCTTTTGTGAATCGGTGATTGATATGATGAGTTATTATCAACTCCATCAGAAGCAGTTATCAGATGTTCGTGTGGTTTCTATGGAAGGCTTAAAACTCTCTGTGATTGCGTATCAGACTTTACGATTAGCAGCTGAGGAACAAGGCAAACTTGAGTTTTTAGATACTGTCAAACCAAGTCGATTAACGCATTACCTTCATGCTATACAAGAGACGACTACCTTCTTTCAGACGCACCCAGGCTTATTAACCTTGGCTGTTGACAATGATGAGGCAGGGAGAGATTTTTGTCAGAAATTATCTGAGAAAGGACTTCCCACTGAAACAGACTGTCCACCATTACAGGAACTGGAAACTAAAGCAGATTGGAATGATATTGTAAAATATCAAAATAATTATTCTCTAAAAGATGTGATCCAATCGGCCAAGTTACAAGTTATCCGAAGCAATCCTCCGCCTAGAAAAAATACCGCTTTAGAGTTGTGATAACAAAATCAAGTTTCTTAGCTTAATCTAGAAAGTGATAAGGAGGACACCCTATGAGTGTGATTGAACGCCTAGCTGAAAGAGTGGCTAGGCAAGAGGAAAAAGTTGCGAAAGAAACGGAAAAACTAGAAACTTATCGCAGTCAATTACAAACAGCGATGTATCAAGCCTTTATCAAACGCCAACAAAACAGTCCTTGGACATTTGATGAAGCATTGACGCATGCCTTTGGCCAAGATGAACAAAAACCAATACCATCAGATAATAGAAATGAGGAATAATACATGACAAAAGATTGGACCTTTGACCAACCACTAGATGATAACACACCGACATCTTCCACAGAAGAACGTGCGAAGATTGCGGCACTATTTCATAAAGAAAACCAAGAGGGCGCTGAAGACGTTGACTATGTGGCAGCCTTTGAAATGGAACAACAAAAAGCTAAGGAGAAATCCGTTTCACAACCAAAAACTCAAGAGCAATCCACACCAAAAGAGGTGTCCTCCTCTAACATTACAAACGACTACAAGCAACATCTAGCTGATGTGATGGCTCAGAATAATGAAGACATTCTTCAAAGTCAGAAGAAAATCGAAGAGTTGCACCAGTTGATTGATGACAAAAATAAGCAAAATAAGAAATTACAAGCCATTTCAGCAGCTATTGATGACTTGTAAGTGAGGCAGTCCTTACAAGGGCTGCTTTTTATAAGGAGATAAGATGAAGTTATTCAAAAAGCAAACGCAAAATCAAGATAGTTTTAAACGTCTCATTCATCGCTTATCAGGAATGTCTGAAGCTGACTTACATAAGGTCAACCAATTATTAGATGTCGTTTTTGACGCTACACGTCAAACTATCGAAGATGAAAAAAAGTCTCCTGAAATATTGCTAAAAGAGCCTATATTAGATGAGACCATAACTGAAGCTAAGAATAAATTGAAGACTGAGCAACTTGAAAAGCGGATAGAGCAATTTAGGCAGGCGAAGAAACCTAAAAATGAGTAAAAAAGATTAGGCATTTTGATGAAGGCCTAATCTTTTTGTCTGATGCTTGTTGTTCGCTGATACACATATTTTTTTGTCAATTTACTATCATTTAGGTTTTCTATGTCAAAGATGAAATAATGATCACGATTGTCTTTAGCATTTTCTTTATTGAGTTTGAAATAGTTTTTAGCAGATTTCGCCATTGCCAACATGATATCATCTGTTAGAAAAGTCAATGGGGTATCAAGTGCTGAGTAGCGATAGAAGTCACGTTCAAATTTACGATAATTATCGCTGAAGTAGTCCATCTGCAATTCGTTTTTATAAAAGTCAAGCTGATTCATGGTAGGCCTCCTCAACTAATGTGATAGCTATAATATCTTCTAAAGCGATAGCAATATGTCCGTCATTGGTTTTTAGAATGACTTCATTTGTTGATAGTGCCGGAATGGTTCCGATAATATTTTGATAGTCATTTTTCTGTCTTCTAGTCACCTGTATGGTCAATTGATTAGCGTAACTCTGACTGAGTAACAGTAATTTTTGATTCAGCGATAGGTCAGAAAGGTAGCTGACTTGCTTATCATCATCTGATAAAGCAGAGGTATGTTCCGATAAAAAGAACCCCATCCACTTTTGCATGTTAACGTCTTGATAGTCTCTTGCGGATTGAAATGGTAAGTATGATCGGTCAATCATTGTAATCCCTCCAAGCCACCTGCTGAGTGGCCTCCTATTAGTTTACTTCTTGCAATATTCCTGGAACTGTCTAAGAGGGCAGTTCCTTTTTGAACCGCCAAAAAACCGAATTGGTCTCTAATATGGTCAATAGTTCGCTGTAAGTTTTCTTCTTTTTCGGTTGCTTCGATATCATCAAATAATGAGATTAAGGCATAGTTTTCATCGACAAATCCTGAGTAATTGACTGCAATACCCCGAACGGCTCCTGACGTGTATTTTTTACGAAAAAGCGTTAATACGGTATCGGTAAGCAGTCGTGTATGATTAGTGGGTTCTATCTTCATTTGAGCGTTGATTGGCTGTTTCATTTCTGTTTTAGAGTAGGTCACAAAGATGGAAACAATAGTAGCTTTCTGATGTTCTCGCCTCATTCGGATGGCAACTTGTTCAGCCATTTCACTAAGAACAATCTCAATATCACGCTGCTTGACATAGTCACGAGGTAGCACCTGAGAGTTGCCAAGCCCGTGTGACTTTGGTTTATAGGGTTGATGAACATTACTCTCGTCAACACCATTAGCATGAAACCACAACTGGAGTCCAACCTTTCCAAATTCTTTTTTCAATCGATCAGGATTGCTATTGGCTAGTTCCTTGATAGAGGAAATCCCTAGTTTGTGAAGGCGTTTCTCGGTTCTAGAACCAATTCCCCAAAAATCAGTTAGGTTAGGGATTGACCAGACTTTTGTTTCTACATCTTCGTAGGACCAATTGGCACGCATGGTTGGTGTCTGTTTGGCTTCATTGTCTAAAGCGAGTTTGGCCAATAATGGGTTAGCGTTACTCATACCAATGGTAGAATAGATACCAGTCTTTTGCCAGATGTCATGTTGTAGTTTGGCGGAGACTACATCTAATTTTGCCTTTCTATCCATCTGTTTATCACTTACAAAGTAATTGAGCGAGGAGGTTAAATCAATAAACCCTTCATCAATGGAGTAGGGGAGAATATCTTCAGGGGCAGCATAATCTTGGAAAATATGCTGAATGTCAATATTCTTTTCAATATATCTATCCATTCGAGGAGGGACAATAAGCGTTCGCTTAGCCCAATGTTCAATATAGGAAATATAGCGTGGTGATATGTCTAAGCCTTGACGTTTAGCATTATAGTAGTCAAATTTTCTTGTGCTGATATCAAAAGGTAAATCGTAGGCACGTCCAACATTATTTTTTCCAAAGACCTTTTTGAACATGGGAGAAGAGGCTAAAATTAAGCCTCCAGCGTTATCTGCTCGACTCATGACACAGAGAGAGGTATGGAGGGGATTCAATCCTCTATCCACACATTCAACCGAAGCATAGAATGATTTCATATCAACGAAAGCTATATCAGACTGAGGTTCTTTTGAATAATCGATATAGCCCATCATCTTATCCTCTTTTAAGCATTTCTAATTCTTCCATCAGTTCTTGAATATGATCAGTAATATCAAACTCTTTGAGATAGGGTGTAAAATAGATACGATTGTCCCTGAGATAAATCATTTCTTTAACATTAACTGTCATGCTTAGGCTCCTATAACTGGCATAAAGTGACTCACAACAAGTCCCACGATACGAGGATTGTCTTCATAAGGAATCCATTTATCAGGGTAGTTATCGTTGAGTGACACCATTCTAAAACCATATTCTTCTCGATAAAGTTTTTTAATATAGACAGAATCATTCCAAGATAAGGCGTAGACTGCACCATCGTAATCAAAACCACTAGCACGAATAAGGGCTACTTCACCATCAAGGTAGATGGGTTCCATAGAGTCTCCTTTAATCCAGGTAGCAATATCATAACCATACTGTTCTGCCTCAGCATAGACGGTCTCTGTCTCGTATTCATCAAAGAGTGATTCCCCAAGACCAGCAGAAAGAGCGACATCAGATAACACTTCTACAGCAAATAGTGGAACAACCTTATCATGTGATTGTTGTGCCTGAAGTAACTCCTCAGCATACTCATCAACCTTTCCTTGATTTTCCGTAGATAGTTGGAGATAGGTATTCACAATCTTGTATTCCGATTCAAAATAGGTTGTTGGAACATCAAGTATTCTTGCAAGGGCAGAAAGATTTTTTTGATTAGGAACAGATTTACCAGTCTCCCATTTGTTGTATGACGCTCTATTGATTTTTAATAGATTAGCTAGCTCAGATTGGGAATAGTGCTTTTCCATTCTACATTCTTTAAGACGGCTACCAGAAAACATAAGCTAAATCTCCTGTTGCTTTATTATGCAACAATTATATCAAAAATTTTTTAAGATGCAAGAAAAATAGTTAAGAATATTTTGGGTAATATCTGATACAGATTTTTGAAGTTATCAGTAATTCGTGCGAAGTTGATTTAGAATGATAACTAAAATAATAAATTGTTTATGTTATAATGAAAAATAAAGTGAGAAGGTGCAGGTTATCCAATAATGGTAAAGAAATTTAATAAAAAAATTGAAACTGTATATAGTGTATTCTCGGAAGAGAAAGTCTCTTTTGGAGTGTTTCATAAAACATTAATTCATTTACATACTCCAGCTTCGCATGACTATAAGCTTTTTTCTAATTGGACTGAGGATGAATATAAAGCTGCAACAAATGAGCAGTTATATGAACTTTTTTTTAATAACAAAATTGAATTAAAGAAAAGATTTCCTATGGATGAATTAGCTAGTTCTGTAGATGATTCTTTCTTTGTAGATTTTAAAGAATACATAAGTTATTTGTTTTTAGCTGAAAGCATTCTACAGAATGAGTTAGAAATAGTAGTTGTGACAGATCATAATACTACTAAAGGCGTAGAAAAACTGCAGAAAGCAGTATCAATACTTAAGGCAAATAATAGAAATTATAAATATCACCCCCATATTTTGTATGGTGTTGAGATTAGCGCTGCTGATAAGCTCCATATAGTTGGAATATTTGATGATAATAAAAAAGAGGTAGTTAATAAATGGTTGGATGAAAACTTACTCAGTACAGAGGAAGGAAGCTATCAACATTCTTTAACTATAATGAATTTTTTTAATGAAAATAAAATCTTAAATTATATCGCTCATTTTAATACTTCTAATATTTTTACTAAAAAGGCTCAATTGTCAGGTGCTTATAAAAAGTCTTTATTTTCTCCAACACAAATTAAATTTATGGGTGTAAATAAAGCTGAAGTAATTCCTGGCTTATTTAATAAACTATTACGAGACTTTTCTTGTAGACCAAATTTTATATTAGATAATGATTCACATGATATTGACGGATTAGATAAAAATATTATGTGGTTCAAAGGTGGGAAACTATCTTTTCAAATGTTTGAGGAAGCATTGCTAGATTATGAAGTATCTGTTAGTTTAGAACAGCCAAAAATTGAGGGAAACTCTTATATTAAAGGAGTCTATGTAGAAAAAAGAAAAGGGAACAGAAGTTTCTTACTAGATAAATCAAAGGAAAAAGATTTTTATATTTCCTTTTCTCCGTCATTGAATTGTTTGATTGGAGGTAGAGGTACAGGTAAGAGCACATTAATTGATATACTTCAATTTGCTTTATCTCAATATTGTGATAAACAAAGTAAGTTGGAATTTATGTGTAACCATGCAAATATTTTTATCTTATACGTTTTGGATAATGTGGAATATATTATCGAGGTAAGTTTACCAGATGTACTTCAAGAGAATAAGGATAATATTTTACAATATTATGGTCAAAATCTCGAAGATAAATTTTCGTATCATTATATTTATAATTCTCTCTCAATCAGAGAGTGGACAAGATCGCAATATACTAATGTTTATAAAGTAGAAAGTGGGAAATTCAAATCAATCGATAAAAACAAAGTTTTAGATAAAATGTTTGATAGAAGGTATTCAGTTAATGAATTAGTTCGAACAGCGGATGGAGAAAAAATTACAGAATTTATTTCTGATTTGATGCTGAAAAATAAAAATTTACCAAATCCTAATTATGGGCTACGAACTCAGAAACTAGAATCATTTGTAGCCAAATTGAATGAACTTGATGAATATAGAAAACAACGAAAAGAATCGATACTTGAAATAATAGATGATTTTAATAAGACTCAAGTTGGAAAGCTAAGAATTTGTTATGAACAAGTTGATAGTTGGGAAGAGCTACGCTTGGAGAGTGTATTATTTGATAGTGATTCTCTTCTAAGTTCTTCATTTGATAATTTTAGAATAAGTAAACAAGATGTAGTTGATATTTTCTATCTTGCTTATAAAGAATTAGGAATAAAGAATTTTGTTGAATGTATAATAAAAGAAAGCCTTGGTCAAAAATATTTTAATCTTTTAAAAACGATATCAAACGATAATTTCTTGCAAAGAACTAATCAATGGGAAAATTTTAAAGAAATTAATGATAGCAATATCAAATATTTAAAATCAAGTATGTATTCTTTGATTAAGAATAATCGTTTATTATCTGAGTTAAAAAGAGTTTTACACGAACATGTAGCAAATGAAAAATTATTTTTAGAGTTTAACATTAATTCAAAGGAAAGCTCAAAACAACTTAATATTCTTTACAAAGAAGTCAGTGTACTAAGTTTAGGGCAAAAAGTAGTAGCGATGCTTGATTTTATATTAGCATATAGTGATTATTCTAAAGATTTCAGACCATTAATTATTGATCAGCCTGAGGATAACTTAGATAACCGTTATATATACAGTCACCTAGTTCAACAATTTAGAAAAGCTAAAATTCAAAGGCAAATTATTTTAGCAACGCATAATGCTACAATTGTGACAAATTCTATGACAGATCAAGTAGTAATTATGGAGTCAGATGGAACACATGCTTGGATTGAAGCGAGAGGATACGTAAGTGAAAGATTTATAAAGAATCACATCATCAATCAGCTAGAGGGAGGAAAAGAATCATTTAAACATAAGATGTCTATATACGAGACTGTACTTTCTGAATAGACATAAAGGAGGAATTAGGAAATGGCTTAGAGTTACGTTGTTAAGAAATGTTGCTTCTAAGTCATTTTATATTATTCAATTTTGTTAGAGAAATTTTAACAATCGAGTTTTTACCATTCTTTTTGTAATGTGATAACTTTTCCAAATTATCCTTGTTATCCTTATATCAATCCTAAGAAAATCAAACTTTGATTTTCTACTGGGGGGTTGGGGGCGAAGCCACCAAGTTATCTTATCGTTGGCTGTCAAAACAGAAAGGTTTTGGTCGGCTGGCGATATGATTTTTTGGGTATTGTGACCACAATGCCTGAGCTCGCAAAGACCGAACAAGGACTTTAAGAAATTTCCCGTATGACACACGGGGTCGGGGTTTACCCGAGAAAGGATGAAAGTGAGGGAAAGAGATGTCTGAACAGTACCGTGACATTCGAAAAGAGGTAAATCTAACCGCAGATGAGCTAAAACAGATTGAAAAAATGATGGAGGTTGATAATTATCGTCACTTTTCACCATTCGTCAGGGATAAAATTTTGATGACTGATGACAAACAGTTAGCTGCCAAAGAATGGTTCTCCCTTTGGCAATCTCAAAAGTTTGAGCAGATTAGTCGAGATGTGTATGAAGTTTTGATTATTGCAAGAAAGAATCATCAAGTGACTCAAGAACACGTGTCAATCTTATTGACATGCGTTCAAGAATTGATTGCGGAAGTCAATCAAGTACAGCCACTCAGTCATGAGTTTCGTGAAAAATACATGAGATAGGAGGCTACTATGGTTTATCGATATCGCACTAATCTCAAAAAAGTATTTTTAACAGATTCAGAGTTACATCAATTGAATGAACGGATTGCTAAGAGCCACTGTCAAAATTTCTCGGTCTATGCCAGAAAAGTGTTGCTTAATCCCAATATGTCTTTTGTCACAATTAATACGGATACCTATGACCAGTTAGTTTTTGAATTGAGACGGATTGGAAATAACATCAATCAAATTGCGCGTGCTATCAATCAAAGCCATCTGATTTCTCAGGAACAGTTACAAGAATTAAGTAAGGGAGTTAGTGAGTTGATTACTGGAGTGGAGAAAGAATTTCAAGTAGAAGTGAAAAGACTGAGGGAGTTTCATGGTAGTCACTAAACACTTTGCAACGCACGGAAAAAAATACCGTAGGCGTCTGATTAAGTATATCCTCAATCCCGATAAAACGGACAATTTGAAATTGGTATCTGATTTTGGCATGAGCAATTACTTAGACTTTCCTAGCTATGAAGAAATGGTAGAAATGTACAATGTCAACTTTACCAATAACGACAAGTTGTACGAATCTAGAAATGACCGACAAGAAAAACACCAACAAAATATTCATGCCCATCACCTCATCCAATCATTTTCTCCCGAGGATAATCTGACACCTGAAGAAATTAACCGCATTGGTTATGAGACCATGATGGAATTAACAGGGGGCCGTTTTCGTTTCATCGTGGCAACTCATACAGACAAAAATCATGTTCATAATCACATCCTAATCAACGCCATTGACCGTAATTCAGATAAAAAGTTGATATGGAATTATGCCTTGGAACGAAACCTTCGTATGATTTCAGACCGCATTTCTAAAATGGCTGGAGCAAAAATTATTGAGAAGCATTACTCCTACCGTGATTATCAAAAATATAGGCAGTCTAGTCATAAATTTGAATTGAAACAACGTCTGTATTTTTTGATGCAACAGTCAAAGTCCTTTGATGATTTTTTAGAAAAAGCGGTGCAGTTACATGTTTATATTGATTTTAGTCAGAAGCATAGTCGATTCATGATGACAGATAGAGCTATGACAAAGCCAATTCGAGGACGCCAACTCAGTAAACGAGATTTATATGATGAAGAATTTTTTCGTATACATTTTGCCAAGCAAGAGATTGAAAGTCGATTAGAATTTCTGTTGAACTGTGTTAATTCATTAGAGGAGCTACTATTAAAAGCAAAAGAATTGAATCTAACCATTGACTTAAAACAAAAAAATGTAACTTTTATACTAGAAGAAGATACTCAAAAGATAAGTTTGGGTCATAAAAAAATAAGTGACAAGAAATTATATGATGTTAATTTTTTTCAAGATTACTTTAAAAATAAGGAGGTCGGTGATTCAGAAGGATTAGAAAATTTACAGGAACAGTACCATGCTTTTCAAGAAGAACGAGATAAGGATAAGGTATCCACTGAAGAGATTGAAGAAGCCTTTGAGACATTTAAGGAAAAACGAGATGCCGTTCATGAATTTGAAGTGGAACTTGCAGAGCACCAAATAGAGAAGCTAGCTGATAAGGGCGTTTATATCAAGGTGTCTTTCGGTGTCAAACAGAGCGGTCTTATTTTCATTCCCAACTATCAATTAGATATTCTTGAAGAAGAGAATCGGAAAAAATTTAAAGTCTATATCCGTGAGACAACCTCATACTTTATCTATAACAAAGAACATTCGGATAAGAATCAGTATATAAAAGGGCGAACCTTGATTAGACAGCTAAACAACGATAGTCGAGTGATACCATACAGAAGACCAACTGTTGAACGACTTCAAGAAAAGATTTCTGAGATTAACCTCTTGATTGAGCTAACTAAGACAGACAAAAAATACCAGGACATCAAAGACGAACTGGTCGCAGAAATAGCAGAGCTAGATATCAAACTAAATCAAACCAATGAAAAAATCGCCACCTTGAACAAGATGGCGGAAGTGCTTATCAATCTAAAGAGTGATGATCCGAATAGTCGAAAACTAGCAAGGTATGACTTTTCAAAACTAAATTTGACAGAATCAATTACACTAGAACAAGTGACCGAGGAAATAAAAGTGCTGCAAGAGGAGCTAGGTTATTATCTTGATGAGTATGAGGGATTGACTAGAAGGTTAGAAACACTTGTGAAAATTCTCAGCACAAAAAAACATACCGACCTAAAATTTCAAGAAGATATTTCTCTAGAATAAACAAATTTTGACGAGTATAAAAGTAGAGAAGTCTTCGCAATTAAATACATATATGAGATAGAATTTGAACATGATGAAACAAGTTATGTTTTTTTGAATAAACTAAACGTACCCATATCGAGAAACTAAACTTTATCGTTCGCAAAATGGCTTACCGCTTAGTTTTTCTCGATAATAAATATTTTGACATGTTCGCGGATGCAGAGTATGTCCTAAAATTATAGGCAGAGTAGTTGATGAAGTTCTTTCAGAAAATTTTATAGTATATGTAGAAGAATCCCCGCTGTACAGTTCAGAGTATTAATGTATAATGGGATTTTATTTTTTATAGAGATATTAGGTTTTCAACTTCAACATATCTAATTTCGTAGCTATCATCAGAACTAGCTACAACAGACATAGTATACTCTTCAGAGATAGAAAAATTTTTATACAAAATATCTTTAAGGATTCTATCTCCATCAATTATTTTTTTCTTATCAAGAAAAAGTGAGAAAGAATCTAATTCTTTATATAGCCCTTTACCTAAAAATTTTACATAACTTTCTTTAACTGTCCAAATTTTGAAAAATTCTTTTATTAATAATCTATGGAGAGATATACTAGCTAGGTATTCCTTTTCAGAAGTGCTAAAGAAAGATATAATTTCCTCAAACTTTTCGATATGTTTCTGTATATCTATTCCAACCATTTTATTTGAAATAGCACATGTAACATACTTTCCTGAATGAGAAATGCTATAGAAGATATCTTTTCTGCTTAAACTTGGTTTTCCAAATTCATTATATACTAAATCCTCTCCAAATAAATCAATTCCAAATTCACTTAACCCAATTTTAAGTAATTTTAATGAATTAATTGATCTTTGAATTTCGCTTTTATTTTTAGATTTTAATCTATACGATGGTATTTTATTTAAAAAATCATAATCAATGATTTGAGAATCTGACTTGGATATATCAGATATTAAAATTAACATTAGTTACACCCTCTAATTTATCATGTTGTTAATTATTTTTGATACTTGACTCAAATTTGAAGTAATAAAAAAGTGATCTCCCTCGACTGGGTAATAATTAATGTCGTTTGCACATAATAATTGCCATTTGTTTATTTCGTCATATGAAATGGAGTCTTTTGTGCCATAAAAAATAATTGTCTTGGTTTTTATCTGTTGATCATGGTCACTTAATTCATAGTCATTGTAGACTTTGAAATCGTTTAATATTATAGGCTTAAAAAAGTTAAAGATTTCTTCATTGTTTAAAATTTCTTTAGGTGTAGCATTATACTCAACTAAGATGTCTTTTAACTTTGCATCCGTTTCTAAATCATAATTTTTCTTATACATTGGTGGTTTGGTTGCTGAAATAAAAATTTTATCAGGATTATTAAACTCTGACTGTTCAATTTTTTTACAAATCTCATAAGTGAATAGACCGCCTAGGCTATGTCCAAAGATACTATATTTTTCTGAATCAGAGATTTCGGAGATAATTTTATTGTAAAGAAATTCAAGATTTTTAGAAAATGTATCCAATAGATTCATGTTTATATTCATGCCGTGACCAGGTAAGTCTATTGGAATTATAGTGCAATTTCTAAATAAATTTTTCCAAGAGGAGTAGATTGATGATGAGCCACCAGCGTATGGGAGACAAAAAATTTTCATGATGATACCTCAAGCCATTAGTTCTATTAAATTATGAGTTCATTATAATATATGTAAACAGCTTTTTCAATGATTTTTTGTTCATATATATAGAATTTTTAGTTGAAATATGAACCATGGTTCAGAAAATGTTTGCAAATAGAAAATAAATGAACTATAATTCATTTATAAGATTTAAAATTATTTTGAGGTAATAACTATGGCAAAAGATGATAATAAACAAAAATTAATAAAGGCTACAGATGCTCTCTTAAAAGATAGAAGCATAACTTCTATTACAACAAAAGAGATTACAAAAGCAGCAGGAGTTTCTGTGGGAGTTTTTTATAATTATTTTAGTAGTAAGGAAGATGTTTTTAAAGAATTAATCAAGATATTTTTTAACTATTCTTTAAAGCAAATGGAAGTCTTGCGAAAAGAAGTTACAGGAAAGAATATTCGTTCAGAAATAAAATTCAAAGAATTTCTAATTAATGGAGTAGATAATAATTGGGAAAATCATTTTTTAAATAGTGATATTCTGTTACTTTCTAGAAAAGATGAAGAGTTTCAAAAATTAATGATTTATTTTAATCAAAAGATGGTTTCCATTGTTGTAGAGATACTAACAGTTATTAATCCAGAATTACAAGAAGATTCAGCTGTACTAAAAGCGAAAATGATTATGAATTTAATTCAAAATTCCTACCCTAGCTTTTCAAAATTTGATAGTGAGGATGAAAAAGAGAGGTACATTGAAACATTTGTGAATGTTATTTTTAGTATTAGTTTTAATGAATAAGGAGATTAAAATGGAAGATTATAACTTAACAAATGCACAAAAACGAATTATATATACTGAAGAAATATATTGTGAACCAAGAATATCAAATGAAGGAGGTTTTTACAAAATTTCTACACCTTTTAATTTATGTAAATTAATCGATGCAGTTGTTTCGGTTCTTAATTCTTCGAAGATCTTTAGAACAACTTTTCTATTGAAAAATGACGAAATCATTCAGAAATATCATGATTTTAAATTTGATGACTCTATAGTGAACATCTTTTTTGACAAAAAAGAATTTGAAAATTATAAAAGGGTCTGTTTAAATTCCAAATTTGATATTTACAAAGATTTTTTATTTAAATTTGGAGTTTACCAAAATGAAGATGGTGGTCAACTATTTGTAATGTTTCATCATTCGATTGTAGATGCATATTCAATAGGATTAATTGCAGGAGCCATTTTTGATATTTATAATGGGCATGAATTTAATATTGGAACAGAGTATATTGAATACTTACAAGAAGAACAAAGATATTTGAAAGATACTGAAAAATTTAATGAGGATAAAGTATATTGGGAAAATAGATTATATAACTGTAAAAATTCATTTGAAAGCATCCCTGAAAATCCTTCGTCGGAGAAAATTTTAATTCGTTTAGATGATAACTATTTGGAAAGATGGGAATTGTTCCTAAGGAAAAATCACTTAAATGAAAATATCTTTTTGATAACGTTATTATGTATTTACAAATATAGAATTACTGACGAAAAAAATGGGATATTGGGGGTTCCCTATTATAACAGGCGAAATAAACGTTTTTATAACAGCTTTGGAATGTTCACAAGTACAGTCCCATTTTTATATTCTTTGTCTGGTGAAGAAAGCATTATCGACGCTTATAAAGGTATCAAGAGAAATTTTCTAAAAGATATTAAACATTCTGGATATCCTTATAATGAATTAATAAATAATCTTAAAGCAAATGGAAAAAACCTGTTTGAATGGAGTTTTAATTATTATGTAGATAATATGAATTACTTGGTTGAGGATTCTAAGGTAGTTGTAAAGGAAGAAACACCGAACTATTTACCAGTTCCGATAAGTATAATTTACAGAAGATTCAAAAATCAGAAAAATGAGTTAGAGCTTATTTATAATAAAAGAATATACACTAGAGAGAAAATCAATTCGTTAATCAAAAATTTCTTTAACTTTACAATAAATATTATTCATTGTGAAACTGTGGAAAAGATATCAAAAATTCAGATAGCAAAGCCTGAGTTTATAAGCAAAATAATTGAAAGAGAAAGTAAGTCATTAAACAATTTTGACAAAAACGTCAATTTATCATTAATAGATAGGGTCATGGAAATTTCTAAAGAATTTCCCAATAACATCGCTTTAAGATTAGGTCATTCAACAATTACCTATGAAACTCTATTTAAATTGATAGAAAATAGAGTTACTTATTTAAAGAACATTATCAAAGAAGGGGATAAAATTGGAGTAATTGGATATAAAGAATTCGATACATTTATTAATATTCTTTCATTAGTGAAAATGGGGATAACTTATGTGCCAATTGATCCAGAATACCCTCAAAAAAGGCAGAAATTTATTTTAGAAGACTCAAATTGTAGTTATTATATAGATCATAATGAATTAAAAATTAATCCAAACTATAAGCTAAATAGTACTTCAAGCGATCCTACTCCTCTTTACATTTTATATACTTCTGGAACTACAGGGACTCCGAAAGGAGTCATGATACCAGAAGCTGGAATAATAAGACTGATTAACGATAATAATTTAGAAGAATTATCTGATGGATATGATACGTTCTTACAGCTAAATTCTTTAGGATTTGACATTTCTGAATTGGAGATATGGCTACCTTTAACTAGTGGAAAGACTTTAGAAATTATCCCTAAAAATTATATATTCGATATAGAAAAATTATCACAAATTTTAGAATCTGATCGTAAATTTGCTTCAATAATGTCATTTACCTTACTTCAGGAACTTTTTTCTTATGATAATGAATTATTTAATAATTTTAAATTCATAATAACCGGTGGCGAGATAGTCAAGAATAAGTTGATAGAAAATATTTATTATTCAAATGAAAATATAACAGTTGTTAATGGTTATGGTCCAACTGAAAATAGTGTATTATCCACAATTCAAATAATAGGTAGGAGCAATAAAGAATCAATACCTATTGGAAAAAGTATTTCTGGATCTAGTACATATATTTTAGACCAGTTTGGAAATGTTTGTGCCCCTATGCAAGTTGGAGAAATCATTGTAGGTGGGGAAGGGGTAGCGAATGGCTATATAAATCGTGAAGAACTAAATAAAAAGAACTTTTTCTATTTAAATTCGCTTAACGGGGAAAAGTTGTATCGTTCTGGTGATTTTGGATATTATAACTACAAGTCTGAGATTATAATCATTGGTAGGAAAGATTCTCAAGTGAAAATTAATGGACAGAGAATTGAAATTAGTGAAATTGAGGAAGTTATTCAAAATATTTTAAATTCAAAAAACATAAAAATTATTGTTAGTGTTATTGATAATACATTGGTTTGTTTCCATACGAGCCCAGAAATAGATGACTCTAAACTAAGAAAAACTCTCTCAGAAGTGCTGACCTCTGCCATGGTTCCTAAATATTTTATTAATATCTCAGAGTTACCTCTTACTGTAAATGGTAAATTAAATAATAAAATTCTTGCTGAAAAATTCAGAAAAGAAGTATCAAAGATTTCTACCAATAATGACAAAGTTAATTTAGATAACATTGATTTGGATGTACAAGAAGAGATTGAAGATTTATTAATAAGAGAAATAAACTTTAGTCAAAGTTTCATCGAAAATGGAGGAGACTCGCTTTCAGCCATGAAATTGGTAAATTACATGAAGAAAAGGAATAAAAATATAAGAGTCTCTGAATTATTAAGTATGAAGCCTCTGGTAGAGGTGTTAAACAATAGTCATAAATCTGAGAATGATTTACAAATTTCCAAAGACAACAACTTGTCTTCAGTGAAAGCTTCTGTAGTTCAACAAAGTATATTTTTCGATGAAAAATTTAATCATATAAAATATAAATATAATTCTCCTTTAGTTTTTGAGCTTAGTGGAGTAACTCAAATTAATGAAAATATAATTTTGGATAAGATTTCAAAATTTATTTCGACTCAACGTATACTACATAGTTGTTTGCTAATAGAAAATGGAGAGATTATTTTTAAAATTAACAACCATAAAATAGATATTGTAAGAAAAGAGATGAGTAGCGGAAGTTTAAATGATATTATTAAAAGTTCTTTAGCGGATTTTGATGTAGAAAAGAATCTATTTTGTTGTAATTATATTAGTCTACAAAATAAAAGATTTTTAATTTTCGATTTTCACCACGCTATTTTTGATGGAAGATCACGCGAGCTATTTACAAAAAATCTAAAAGACTTTTTAAATGGTATTGAAAATGAACCTTCTGAGGTAGACTATTTTGACTATTTAAATTCAATCGATGAAAAAGATGATATTGAAGATGAGAAATTCTGGAAAAATGAAATTCAAAGTTTAGGTAATCTTTCAAATGATATAGTACAGAATTATGATGTACAAATTTCAAAATATTACCCTATTGACATAAGCTCAAAGATAATAGCTAAGCTTTTAAAAGTTTCTAAAGCAACATCCGTGACCGTTAGCACCTTATTATTGTCAGCTTTGTTTTTAACTAAAAATAATATCTCACATAAATCAAGCAATACGATAGGAATTACAATTTCAACTAGGTCAAATGAAGTTACTTCAAAAATTATTGGACCATTTTTTAATACACTGCCATTATCTGTTTCAGAAAATAATATTTCAAATGATTTAAAATTTGTTAATAAAATAGGGGAAAGGGTTAATGAATTAGTTAATCACTGTCAGTATCCATTTAATAAAATTGATTCGATGTACAAAGCGTACTGTGGTGAATACGCAAATAATATAATGGATTGGATGTATGTTTATAACCATGACAAAAAACTAGAATTTGAAAATGAAGGAATTAAATTTAAGTCAATAGACATTTTAGACACGGTTCAAGCAAAATATAGTTTATCACTGCTCGTAAATATTAAAGGGGATAATAATTTTTCGATTGGATTTGAAAGTAAATCTCAGTGTTACAACGGAAAGAAAATTCAGGATATAATTCTAGAATTTGAAAGAAGTCTTGATGAGATGCTTTCTTTTTTAGAGGATAAAGGAGAAAATAATGGAATATAGTTTTTATGATATAGTTTCTAAATTTAATGACCAGCCAAATAAGATAGCAATTGAAACGGACTATAGTAATATAACTTATGAAGAGCTTTTTAATAGAGTTGATAGTTATAGTAAGAAGATAGAACAAGTAGGATTACTTCCTGGATCTAAGGTAATAGTTCATATGAGTAGAGGTCCAGAGTACATTATTACGATTTTATCATTGTCTAAACTTGGAATAACTTTTGTACCAATAGATATTACTTACCCAAAAGAACGAATAGATTTTATTCAAAATGATTGTCAAGCGAATGGAATTATAACTGACTATAAATATGATGATTTAACAGTTGTTGATTATCTAAAAATAGATGATAATATAAACCTTACTTTTAATTATTTTGGCAAAAGAGAAAATGATAGTAATGAAAAAATTGCATATATAATTTATACATCTGGTAGTACTGGAAAACCTAAGGGTGTTCAAATATCGAACAAAGGATTTAGTTATTTAAAAGAGTTGTTCAATGAACATTTGAAGTTGAGTAAAGATGATAAAATTTTACAATTCGCTAGCATTTCTTTTGATGCTTCTATTTGGGAAATTTCAATGGCCTTAACGAACGGTCTTACATTAGCCATATTTTTAGACAGTGATAAAGATAAAAATTTATTTGAGACTTTCGTAAAAAATCATTCTGTGACTGTTGCCACCTTACCTCCATCTTATTCCGAATTGCTTAGTGAAGAAGTAATTTCTCAATTTGATTTACTGATTACTGCTGGTTCTGAACCCCATAAAAAATTGCTTGAAAAAATCAATTTAGAAGAAACTAGATATATAAATGCATATGGACCTACTGAATGTACAGTATGTGCTTGCTTGTGGGAAGCAAAAGACTTAAAAGAATTAGACTCTAATCAAATCCCTATTGGAAATATAAGCCAAGATAATCTTCTGATTGATGATAGTGGTGAACTATGTGTATCTGGAAAAGGTTTATCAGTCGGATATCTAAATCGAGATATTTTGAATCAAAAAAACTTTTTTTATTTAAATGGATTACGATACTACAAAACGGGTGACTTAGTAAATACTGATAAGCATGGGAACCTATATTTTCGAGGACGTAATGATAATCAAGTGAAGTTTAACGGCTATCGTATAGAACTCGAAGAGATTGAACGATCAATATTTGATTTAGCCCCATCAATTATTGATGCAGCTGTAACAGTACTTAATGAGACTTTGGTATGTTTTTATATGGGGAATATCAATGTTTCTGAAGTGAAAAGAGAATTAGAAACTAAGCTACCTATTTATATGGTTCCTTCTCTTTTCCAACATGTAGAGTCTTTTATATATAATACCAGTGGTAAAATTGACAGAAGTAAATTAACGATTAAAACCAAAGAGCAGCATTTTCAGAATTCAGATAATCGACTTGATTCAAAATTAGAAGAAATTTTAAGTGAAATCTTGCCAGTTGAGGTAAGTAATCCTGATGAAAGTTTAATGGAGTATGGCTTAAACTCATTAGGGCTCATTAATCTAGCTGCTAAAGTAAAAAACATTTATGGAATAGATATTTCTATTGAAGAAATTTCTAAAAATTGTACCTTTAACGGTTTATTGAATATTCTGTCGCATAAAAATGAGAATTTAGAACTTATCAAAAATGATGAAGTCACACATGATGTGGAAAATGAAAATGAGTGGTTTCCTCTGACAAATATTCAGGAATCTTATTTACTAGGAAGAAATAATTTTTCTGAAATGGGCGGTTATGGAACACATGGTTATTTTGAAATTAAAACTCAATTAGATCCTGTAAGATTATCAAATGCTCTAAATAAAGTTATTTCAAGTCAAGGTATGCTCAGGGCAATCTTTTCTGAAGACTTACAGCAAAAGATACTCCCTGATACATTAAAATATCAGATGAACATTTTAGACATGAGTAGTTCGACCCAAGAAGAGATTGATAAAGAAATAGAAAGAAGAAGAGATAGGTTAAGCCATCAAGTTTTTGATTACACGAAATGGCCACTGTTCGATATTAGTGCTTTATGTGTTTCCGAAAAATATACTATTTTGTTTATTAGTATTGATGGTTTATTGGCAGATGCCAAAAGTATGAAGATTTTTGCCAGTCAATGGTTAGCGGCTTATAATGGAGCCGATACTAGCAAATTAAAACCTAGAATATCATTTAGGGATTATATTATACATACAAATGATGATAGTGAAAATAAAGAGAGAGCCAAAACATTTTGGTTGAATAAACTAGACAAGCTTCCTGAATCTCCCCATATTATTGACAAAGATGCAGAAGCTGCGGTAGAGAATACCTTTTCTAGAGAATCGCTATTTTTAAATGAACAATCTTGGGTTTTGATTAAAGAATTTTGCCACAATAACCATATTACACCTACGGCCTTCTTTATACAAATTTATTTTGATACTTTGAAAAGATGGAGTCAAAATAAAAAGTTCACAATTAATTTAAGTGTTTTTAATAGAAAAAATATACACGAAGATATTGATAATCTGATTGGTGATTTTACAAGTAACATATTTTTAGATAATCGGAATCAAGATGTTGAGGATAATTTTATTGAAAAAGTAACCTCCGTACAAGATGATCTGTTTTTAGCAATAGATAATATTTCATTTGATGGCATTGATTTTTTAAGGGCATATGCAAATAAGTATAAAAAAAATTTAATTGTTCCTTATGTAGTTACTAGTCTAATTTCAGAGGAGACAACAAAACAAGCAGCTGATTATTTAGGAGAATTGACGTACGGAATAAGCCAAACTCCTCAAGTATATATTGATATGCAAATTTCAAATAGTCATGAAGGAGTATTAATAAATTGGGATTATTCAAATCAAAAATTTACTAAAGAGTTTATGCTTAAGATCATTGAAGTTTTTGAGAAAAATATTACTTCAGTTTTAAATGGTAAGAAAAATATCGATACAGAATTACCCAATAGTGATAAGTTAATAATCCAAGAATATAATAATACTACTACATTAGACTATGATTCTTGCAGGTTAGAACAACTATTCTTTAATACAGTAGAGAAATATCCAAATCAGATTGCTATTAAGGATAAAGACTGTAGTTATACATATTCTCAATTAGAAGAAAAAGTCAAACAAAGAGCTTCTGATATAAAACAAACAGTTGGAAAAAAAGGTCAAAAAATTGGTATTGTTGATGAACGTAATTGTCAGACTATTATTGATTTAATTAGTATTTTATATAGCGGTAATACTTATGTTCCTATTGAAAAAGATTGTCCATCAGAGAGATTAACATATATAAAAAACGTTGCAGAAATAGAATATATGATTAATGACATTGATAAAATAGAACAATTAGAAAAAGTTGATGGAGAAAATGACGAAGAACAAGTAGCTTACGTAATTTTTACTTCTGGTAGTACAGGAAAGCCCAAAGGGGTAGCTGTATCTCACAGAAGTGCTGTAAATACAATTATTGATATCAATAAACGGTTTAAACTGAATAGTAATGATAACTTTATACTTTTATCTTCCTTAAGTTTTGACTTATCTGTCTTTGATATTTTTGGCTCTCTTGCTATTGGAGGAAGCCTCTATATTATTGATGATAGGAGAGATCTAGAGGAAATTAACAATATTATTAAGCAGGAGAAAATAACTGTTTGGAATAGTGTTCCATCAACTATGAAGGCGTATTTAAATTACAGCAATAATGAAATTTTTAATATAGGTAAAATTGGTGATGAGTTCGAAAATCTGACAAGCTTAAACAATCTTATCGATGAAAATATAGTATTTAACAAGGAAGCTAATGACAATTATAAGAGTAGCTCTACGAGTAGGTTTGTCATTAGTAATTATAATGAAAAAATAAATCTCCCATCAAATAATAATTTTCCTGATTTTATTCTAAGTAGGAAGTCCACAAGAAGCTTTAGTGAAAAAGACATAATACCAATGAATAAATTCTTTAAGGTTATATCCTCGCTAGGAAAAATTAAAAGCAATGATACTTCTCATTATCTTTATCCATCTGCAGGAGGGCTTTATCCTATTGATGTATACATTTCTGTCGAAAATAATAAAATTGAAGGAATAAGCGGGGGTATTTATTATTATAATCCAATAGCTAATACGATCTATAAAATTTATAATAGTCCTCTTGAAAGCAATGTACATTATTATAGTAATCAAAAAATCTCGGAACACTCAAGTTTTACTATTTTATTAGTATATAATTTAGAAGCAAATATTAGAAAATATGGTAGTGATGGATATAAATATGCCTTAATTGATTCTGGATATTTAGGACAGCATGTTACTATAGTTGCAAATATCAATGGAATTGCATCTTGTGTTATTGGGGCAGCAGATAGTGAATTAATTGCAAAACGTCTCTCATTATCGGCTAATCAAATGTTTCTAAATTGTATTATTTTTGGTAGTGAAACTAATCAGCAAGATTATGAATTGAATGAAATAAAAGTTCAAAATATTTCAGTCTCAGAAAATTCCTTAAATAAAATTAGTGAAAAATTTAGTTCTTTAAGAGTTATTATGTTGAGTGGTGACTACATTCCCTTGGATCTACCAGATAAAATTTTTGATAGGTTTGGAGGAGAAGTTGCTTTGTATAGTTTAGGTGGAGCAACTGAATGTAGTATATGGTCAATATATTATCCAATATCAAAAGTTGAAGCAAAATGGAAAACTATACCGTACGGATATCCGCTGGGTAATCAAAAAATTTGGATCATGGATGAAGACTTAAATATCAGTCCAGTTGATGTATTAGGTGAAATTGTTATTGGCGGTGTTGGCGTAGGAGAAGAATATCTAAATAATCCTATAAAAACTTCTGAATCTTTTGTAAATCATTCGCATTTTGGAAAAGTTTATAGGACAGGAGATTTTGGTATTCTGAGAAAGAATGGCACTATTGAATTTATGGGAAGACTAGATAATCAAGTGAAGATTAATGGTTATCGTGTAGAACTTCCGGAAATTGAAAAAGTAATTAAAGATAATTGTGATGTTCAAGATGTAGTAGCGATTATTGATAGTACAGAAAGTGGTAATAGTAAGCTTATTTGTTTCGTTCAGAGTGAAATTAATTCTAACTTGTATGAATATATTATAGAAAAAATAAAAAACAAACTTCCTGTATATATGATTCCTCAAGAAATTCATAAGGTTGAAAAGATTCCGGTTACAGAAAATGGTAAAGTGGATAAGAAAAAATTATTAGCAGATGCCATAAGTTATAAAAAGAATGATTTAGAATCAGCTGATAATTTATTATCTGAGCAACAGTTAGATGAAACAGAAAAAAGGGATGACGAGTACTTACTAGTAGAGATTCGACAAATTTTCTCTAGCATTCTTGAAGTAAATGATTTTTCAAATGATAGTACTATTTTTGAGCTTGGAGGAGACTCTATAAATATTGTTAGTATTCAAAAACAGATTGAAAAAAGATATGGAGTCAGCTTAAAAATAATTGATGTTTTTGAGAATAATACAGTTAATAAGCTTGTAAACTTTTTAGAATCGAAAAATAAAGTAAAAGTTATTGGTGCTCGTTTTACTTCGTCATTTTTGACAAATAAATCTGGTGATGAAACGGTAGAAGAAACAGTCAAATTAGTTAAGAAAAGTGAATTTAGAATTGTTTTTGAAGCATTAGTACTTATATTACTAGATGTTATAACTAATACTAAATTTCGTATGATTGTGACAACAATAATTCTGAGACAACAAAAATTATTAGATTCAGAAAAGAATATTTAAAACTTGATAGAGTAAATTTAGATACTACTTTTTCAGAATTAATTGAACAAGCAAAATTTGAAACGTCACTTAACTTAACTAGTGATGGAGGAATTATGATAAGTTATACCAATTTAGTAGAACGGTATAAACTTAGTACAGCTGACTTAGTGTTTTACTTCAATGAAGAAAACTCTGAACTCAAAGCGAAATTTAATTCTTGCAAATTGCAAGATTCAAGCATTAAAGTCCTACTTGATAATGTAGCTAAGGTATCAGAGAGATTAAATTAAGATTTACGGGAGGAACGTATGATAAACAATGCAGCCATATTTCCTGGACAAGGAAATTTGTCGTTAGAGAAATTCAGAAAACTCATTGGAGAAAATCTTGAGGCTCAAAGAATTCTAAACAAAGCCATGAATACGATTGGGAAAAAAAGTGAAGACTTTTTTCAAGGTGATGTTCAAAACAGTACATATAATTCCCAAATTCTAACTTTTTTATCGTCGTATATATTTTTCCAGATATTTAAAAGAGATGTTCAAGATAAATTCTATATGTATGCAGGACATAGTTTAGGGGAAATTACAGCTCTAGTATGTGCTGATGTTGTTACATTTGACGAAGGGTTACTGTATGTAAATGAACGAGCTAAAGCAATGGAAGAGTGTACTACTGATAAGTTAGGTGGTATGACGGCTGTATTCCATAATGATCTTAATTTGCTAGAGAAGTTATCAAAACAATTTGAAGTTGGAATTTCGAACTATAATTCAAAAAAACAAATTGTTTTTTCTGGAAATCTAGAAAATTTAAATAAATTGGAATTTGAGTTACAAGAAAAATCAATACCTTTTAAAAGATTAAAAGTGGCTGGCGCATTTCATAGTAATTTAATGAAAAAAGCAAGTGAAAGCCTTGGGAAAATAAGATTGAACTATAATTCTGACAATATTGACAGAGTTTTTAGTAGTGCTTTAGGAAGATTTTATAATAAAGAAGATAATTTAACTCGTATTCTTTCAGAGCAGATAGTGATGCCCGTCCAATGGAATGTGGTTATTAATCAAATGAAAGAAAATAATATTACAAATATTATTGAATTTGGTACGCAACCTGTCTTGAAGAAGTTCTTTAATTCTAGTTACCCTAGTGTTTTTGATATTGTTAGTTCTTGTGATGAAGACTATGAAAATATTTATATAAAAAATTCATCAAATTTCTATTTGAAATTTTTAAAAAAAATTATATCAATTGCCGTTTGTAGTAAAAATAATTCTGATGATTTAAAAGGTTTCGAGGAATATAGAAACATATACCAAAATCTCTTGCAGAAATGTGATGATTTCATTTCGAATGATAGTATAGTAGATGTTTCGACTTGTCAGTTATTCTACGATACACTTTTTTCTAAGTTACTTCTCTTAAAATCTGTTCCAGAAAGTGAGATCATTGGTAGGAAGAATGAATTAAAGGAAAACTTTCATATTGGGGGTTTAAAATGGGAATTTTAGATGATATTGTTCTGGATAGTTACCAAGATACATCAGAAAAAAATAATAAGTATGCAATTATTGGAATTTCTGGCTTATTTCCTGAGTCAGAATCAGTAGATGATTTTTTTAACAAATTATTGAGAGGAAAAGATTTTATTAGAGATTTTCCTGAACAAAGAAAGAATGAAGTAAAAAAATTTGGTAATAAAATTTCTAAAGAGGATAAGTCATATAAACATGCAGCTTATTTGAATGATATTAGTAGTTTTGATAATGAACTTTTTCAATTAAGTGATGCAGAATCACGACTAATTGATCCTAAGCAACGATTGTTACTAATGACGGCTTATAGAGCTTTTGAAGATGCAGGCGTTTTGGAAGAACTTTCAAATACCCATACAGGCGTTTTTATTGGGAATAGTAATATGCTTAACTACAAATACTTTGATATCGTAAAAACTATTCGGCCAGATTTAGTTGATATTTCTAGTACAGGAAATATGGATTCAATGTTGTCCAGTAGAATTTCATATTATTTCAATTTAAAAGGACCAAGTGTAGTAATAGATACAGCATGCTCCTCTAGTTTGTTTGCGGTAAATCAAGCAATTAATTCTATTTCGTGTGGCGAATGTAATCTTGCTTTGGTTGGTAGTGCACATATTCTAATGTATCCTGAAAACGTTGATGTGAGTTTAGGGATTGAATCTAAGGATGAACGGACACGAACTTTTGATGATGCGGCAGATGGAACGGGTGTTGGAGAAGTTGTTGGAGCAGTAGTAATAAAAAGATTAGATGATGCAATTGAGGATAAAAATTATATTTATTGTGTTATAGATGGTGTGTTATCCAATCAAGATGGCGATTCAATAAGCATAACTGCCCCAGATAGACGTGCCCAGAGTGATCTTCAATTATCGCTTTGGGAGAAAAGTTCATTTAATCCAGAAAAAACAGTATACGTAGAAGCACATGGAACCGCAACACATTTGGGTGATGATATTGAAATAAAAGCTTTAACTGATTCATTTAGAAATTACACCGACAAGAAGCAATTTTGTGGAATAGGTTCGGTAAAGACAAACATCGGTCATACAATAGATGCATCAGGCATATCTTCATTAATTAAATGTATTAAAATAATTGAGAATAAAATAATACCACCGACTATAAATTTTTCTTATCCTAATAGAAATATAGATTATGAAGATTCTCCATTTTACATAGTAGATAAAGCCAGAGAGATAGTTGAAGATGATTATAAAATATTAATTAACTCCTTTGGATTGAGTGGCACTAATACTCATATTATTTTAAGCCCTTTTCCTAATCGAGAAAGGAAAACAATTAAACCTAGACAATTCCATGTTAAAAATTTCTGGGTAGATAGTAATGAAGAAACATTTCTATCAGAAGATAGTACGGAAAATATTTTAATTTCACTATTAGAACAAAAATTGGGGTTTTTAGATATTAATTCAAATACACAGATTGCAGATTTAGAATTAGACTCAATATTTATTACCAGAGTGTATTCAGAAATTAATAAATTATTTCCTAATTCAATAGAAATTGCTGATCTTTATAGTTTAGAAACAATTGGGGAATTAGCGAAAAAAATTGAAGAAAAAAGTATTATTCCTGATTTTAAAAATGGGACTTCAAAACTTGAAAATTCTTCCACTATTAACGATCCTAGTGAGGATGAATATGCAATTATTGGTATAGATTTAAATATTGGAAATAATCAAAACAAAGAGGAATTCTATAATTCTTTACTAGCTGGGGAAAAATTCACTAGCAGTCTGTCCCCTAAAAGGATTAAGATTGCTAATGAATTTGGGAACATCTATAATTTCACAGATTTGAGTTTTAGGAAAGGAAATTATCTACAAAATATTGATTTATTTGATTATAACTTCTTCAATATTCCGAGATCTGAAGCTATGTTGATGGATCCGAATTCAAGATTAATGTTAACATCTGCATACAAAGCAATATTGGACGCTGGATATACAAAAGAGACAGTAGACAATAGAAAATGGGGAACTTTTATTTCATTTGGACAAGATTATCTTTTTAATTATGGTAGTCTAATCGCTTCACTGGATAACAAGAAAATTGGAATTTCTAACATAGGAAATATGTCAGCTATGATTTCTGGCAGAATTTCATATCTGTTGAACCTTAAAGGTCCAGCAATTACAATTGATTCTTCATGCTCTTCTTCTTTATCTGCTGTTTCACTAGCCGTTGATTCAATTAAAGATAAAAAATGTGAAGCAGCAATAGTTGGTGGAGTTAAACTTAATTTTTGTCCGATAGATTCAGAAGAGAATGATATTGGTATTTTGGATAACTCAGAAAATTCCTCTGCATTTGATGATAAGGCAAATGGTACCTATACAGGGGAAGGTGTTGCGACAATCATAATAAAAAGCAAATCCAAAGCGATGGAGGATAATGATAGGATATATGCAACAATCTGTGGTATGGCAGTTAATCATGATGGAAAAACATCAGGTTTAACAGTTCCAAATCCTAATGCACAGACTAATGTTATTATGGATGCATGGAAAAATATAGAGGTGGAAGATTCTGATGAATTATATATTGAAACTCATGGAACAGCCACTAAATTAGGTGATCCAATAGAAATATCTGGAATCAATCATGCATTTAATTTTATGAGGGATAATAGTATTGGAATCGGATCTGTAAAAAATAATATAGGCCACTTATTTGAATTGTCGGGTCTGATTAGTATCATTAAGGCTGCGATGTCACTATATAATGAGAAAATTCCTAAAAATATTGGATTTATGTATCCAAATCAAAATATAAATTTCTCAAATTCTAAAGCATATATCAATGACCTAAATAAAGACATAGTGGGTAAAGAAACCTATATTGGTGTTAGTTCTTTTGGTTTTTCGGGAACAAATGCTCATATGGTTTTAAAAAAGGGACCACTTAACAAGAAACAATTTTCTACTTTCAAAGTTGAAAAACTGGATTTAGCGGAAGAGGCATGTTGGATATCTGATTATTTAAATCATACTACTGAGTCTAGTTCAGACAAAACAATCAAAGACCAACTAAATGAAGTATTCACAGATATTTTTGGAAATCAAAAAGATCTTTCAGGAAATATTTATGAACTAGGCGGTGATTCTTTAACGGCTGCAGAGATAGCAGGACGATTGAATAAAATTTTCAATTTGAAATTAACAGTGGCAGATATATTAAGAAACAATTCAATTGATAGTTTATCTAATTTTTTATCAAATAATAATTTTAGTGAGAACACTAAAGAGATAGTAAAATCTAAAGTAAAGAATAGATATCTTGCAACACCACAGCAAATTAGAATGTATAAAATGTCAAAAAGTCATTTGGAAACAGGGTTAAATGTAAATATTTGTTTACATTTAAAAGGTGTGATAGATATTGAAAAATTGAACGTTGCATTTAATAAAATTATTGAGCAAAACGAAGCTTTCAGAACAAAATTTATAGAGGAAGCAGGACAAATTTTCCAAGTTATAAATCCATTTATGCAGGAAAATATTGAGGTTGAGCATGCTCCAATTGAAGAGTGGGAAAAAATAAAAGAGAATTTCATTAAGGTGTTTGATTTGAAAAACGGTCCCCTTTTTAGAATCAAGCTATTACAAAGTAGCTCTAATAATTCGATTTTGTTATTTGATGCACACCATATAATTTTTGATTTTCAATCAATGAAAGTATTTTTAAGTCAATTAATAACTCTATATAACAAACAAGAAGTTCCAGAATCTACTATTGATTATACAGATTATTCAGAATGGTACAACCAACAGATAAAAATAAATCATCAGTTGAAATTACAAGAATGGGTAAATGAATTAAAGGATGCACCAATTAATTTAGAGGTTTTACCAGCTACTATAAAAAGCAATACAGTAAGCTCAATCGGGCTTGCTATAGATTCAACATTGCTAGAAAAATTAGAAAAATATTCTGCAAAAGAAAACGTTAGTCTATTTTCGGTATTGTTAGCCGCTTATTTTAAAACAACTAGTGCAATTGAGAAAAATGATAAACAAGTTGTTGGGATACCGGTATCTGGCAGAGATTTTGGTAATGTTAATAATGTAATTGGTCTTTTTAGAAATTCTCTCCCTATTTATGTGGACTTATCTAAGGTTAGAAATGATAGCGAATTAGTTTTAAAAACACAATCTAGAATTTTGTCTGCTATGGAAAAACAGGAAATACAGACATATGAAATAGAAGAAGCAATGGGAGAAAATAATTTATTTAATAATTATTTTATTTACCAAGATTCAATTAGTTCTGATAATTTTAAAATGGATGGTTTAGAAATTCAAACTGAATTGATAAGAAAACAAGGTATGTTTAATATTAAATGGGAATTTGTGAAAATTGATGGATGCTTACAAGCCGTAATCGAATATCGAAATGAACTATTCAATGAATCAGAAATAATGTATTTAAAGAAATATTTCCTTGAGATACTCAAAGGAATTATTAAAGAATGAGGGAAGAAATAATGGAAAATCTTTTAGAAGTCAAAAAACTATCAAAAACGTATAAGAATGGAAGAAAAGCATTAGATAATTTAAATTTTAATGTTACAAAAGGCGAGATTCTTGGTTTCCTAGGACCAAATGGGGCGGGAAAAAGTACGACTATAAATATTTTATCTACCTTATTGCAATCTGATGAAGGTGAAATAATATATTTTAATAATGAAAATTTGTCCATCAAGGATGTAAAGAAACAACTCGGAATCGTTCCTCAAGAATTAGCGATCTATGAAGATATCTCTGCCTCACAGAATGTCAAATTCTTTGCTTCTTTATATGGAGTAAAAAAAAGTGAAATCAGTGAAAAAGTTGAAAATGCATTAAAAAAAGTAGGACTTGAAGACAGAAAAGATGATAAACCGTCAACTTTTTCTGGTGGTATGAAAAGACGTCTGAATATTGCATGTGCAATAGCACACAGCCCTAAATTGATTATTTTTGATGAACCAACTGTGGGTATTGATCCACAATCTAGGAATCATATTCTAGATTCAATTAAGAATTTAAGGGATGAGGGAGCTACTATCATTTACACAACTCATTATATGGAAGAAGTACAACAAATTTGTGACCGTGTCATTATCATGGATGGAGGAGTAGTACTTTTGAATGATTCTATTGATGATATTTTAGAACATTATAGTAATTCTAATTATCAAGTTAGAGTAGATCGGCAGTTCTCTCCAGCAGTGTTAGATGAAATTCGTGAATTATCAAATGTTGAAGAGGTGAATCAAAAAGGTGAATTTGAAATAATCTTTAGTATGGGTGAGGAGTCCATGCCGATTAATGCTGTACTGGAGGTTTTAATCAAGTTCAATCTAAATATTACTAGTATTACAATGGTCAAGAAAAATTTAGAAGATGTTTTCTTGCTACTAACTGGGAAAAAATTAAGAGATTAATAGTGGGGTCTGTAATGTTAACAATAATGAAACAAGATACGATGAATCTTTTAAAGAATAAACCAATCATGATGTATCTACTAATCTATCCGGTTGTCCTGATATTAGTAACAGGGTTTGTATTTGGTTCGATTTTTAGTGACGATATTTTAACATCATATGACTATTATGGTGTTACGATGATGATTTATTTATCAATGGCAACTGTAATTATATTACCTGAATTATTATTTGGAAGTAATGTGAAGTATGCAAATTACAGGATTGTATACTCGCCGATCCCACGTTACAAGATTTATTTATCCAAATTAATCGTTTCTATTTCTATTTCGTATTTTATCCTAGCAATTTATATGCTTATTTTTAATAGTATAGGGCTTGTAAACTATGGTAAAACTAATATCGCCTATAGTTTATTACTTGATTTAGCTTTGGTAACCTTTTCTATCACATTTGGAGGTGCTTTCTGTGTGTTACTAAAAAGCGAAGATATTGCAACAAAAATTTTAAATTTAGCTATTAATGTTTTAGCAATTCTATCTGGTTTATTCTTTCCGATGTATATATTTGGGAAAAAAGTTGCTAATTTGTCTACCTTATCTCCAATTTCAAAAGTGATGTCAACATTTTTTTGTATAATTTACGATAAAAATTATAGTTCTTATTTTAATACATTAGGAATTTTGTTACTATGTTCAGTACTATTTTTAATTATCATTCACTTTAAATATCGGCCTGAAAATTTTGGAGAGTAAAATGAAATTTATAATCTTAAGAAATAACTTGCAACGTTTTTTGAAAGAAAAATCATATATTTTTATATCTTTTTTACTAGTTTTTGTAACTATTGCAGCAACATCATTTGTTGTGACAATGAAAAGTCAAAAAGTAAAAATCGGTGTAACAAAAAATGCAATTGAACTATTGGAGATGAGCAATAATAACATTTCTGTCAAAGAAGTAGAAAGGGATGAGGATTATTATGTTAATTTAATAATGGGTAAGTACGATGCATATATTAATAAAGAGGATGGAAAATATAAAGTAACTACAGTAAGAAATTCAACTTTAGGTAAGAAATTAAGTCAGTATTTAAATAAAGGAAAATCTTTAACTGCTCCTACTTCTAGCGGTCATAATCATTATAAAATTATTATTACTGTTATGGCTATGAGTTCTATGATACTATCATTAATACTGTATAGATTCTATTTTGATGATAGAAATGGTCTAGATAAACGAATCTATCTAAGCGGAGTATCAAACTTTTCTTATGTTCTACAGCAGGTAATGTTTAATTTTTTAATTTTATCTATTACGAATTTATTAAGCAGCTTAATTTTATTCCCATTGTTTGATCTTGATATATCATGGAACTTAGTACTATATATCCTCCTAATTGAGGTATTTTCAGCAAACTTTGGAATGGTTTTATCCACCTGGACTAAAAAAAATCAAGGGGCGCTATTAATAGGAACAATGGTATCTGTTCTGACTATGCTTCTTTCGGGTGCATTATTCTCTGTAAAAAAAGGTTCTATACAAGATAAGATACATTATATTTTTCCTCAGTATTATATTTCAAATTTAGGAAAAAATATTGATGGCAACTCAACTAATTTGACTCAATCGATTACAGTCATTGTAGGATATACACTTTTGTTTTTCCTAATTGCAAATTATATGCAAAAACAAAAAGTAGATGAATGATATATTTAAACTGATATTTAACTAATCGTGGATAGAATAATATTTTACCATGATTTTAGCTACAGTATATTTTAATCTTGGTATTATACGAGTCTGCAAAATAGGCGATAATTGCTAGCAGATTCCATATTGTGGGAAATCTGTCTTAGTGAGATAGGTGCTAATATTCATCAATTCCTTTCTGAGAACTGCTATAGTAACAAAGGTAAAAAAAGCGTGTCTCATCATTCTAATTGGTTATCTGTTAAATCTGTTGGATAAGGTTTTGGCATTATGGGAAAATTATATAGTTTTAGTATATTCAGTTTATCTTTTATTTCTTTTTAACTAGGTTTGCCGTACTAAACTAATATCAGTGCAACTTTAATCTTGTTATTTTGTTACATTTAAATTTTTGGGTTGGTTATCTAAAATAGATTACGGAATCATTTTATTAGTCTTTAGTTTGTAATAAAATAATGTTGTCATATTATGACAAATTTCGAGATTTTTTCTCAAAGTGACATATACTTTTTCTTAGGAGAAAGCTAGATGTACCAACGTATAAGAGATTTGAGAGAGGATCATGATTTCACTCAAAGGTTTGTTGCAAATTTACTTTCCTTCTCTCATACAAATTATGCAAAAATTGAGAGAGGAGAGGTTGCCTTAACGGCAGATGTTCTAGTGCAACTTTCTAAACTCTATAACGTTAGTACAGATTACCTATTAGGGTTAACAGATTATCCAGATAGGATAAAACATAAAATAAAATAGTCTCTCCTTGATTTGTTCATTGACAATTGAATAAACCGAGGTGGGACTTTCTTATTTGTCGAGCAATTTAGTGAGATACGCCGTGATAGGAGCGAAAATTATTAGCTATAAAATAGAGTGGTTCTCTATCTGCCATAACCACAAATAAGGACAATGATACTTCTGAACGTTCAGGCTGCCATCGTAAAAGGACAGCGGGTGAAATGCCCATGAATGATTTAACCAATCATACCTACTGAGGAAATTATAGAGTAACACGTTATCAGGAGGAAAAGTTTTGGAACAATCAGTAGTAATATATAGTATGCAATTATCAATGCTTAACTTTTTATACTCAAGAAATATGCTATCTAAAAATGAGTATGAAAAAATCAGAAACAAACTGCGTATTAAGTACACAAAATAGCTGACCTTTTTATTTGAACGCGGTAATATAGAATCAAAAGGAGGAATTTCAGTTATGAAAACAAATAATGTTGAAATAATAAAAGCTGATTCTTTAGTTCGACGTAGAGGTGTCAATGTTGAAAGACATTTAAAAAGGGTTGCTGCTTATTGCCGAGTGAGTTCTGATAGTGAGGATCAGAAGAACAGTTATGAATCTCAGGTGAAACATTATAAAGATTACATTTCTCAGCGTTCAGATTGGGAACTCGCTGATATCTATGCAGATGAGGGGATTTCAGGAACTCAAGTAGGAAAGAGACAAGATTTTCAACGCTTAATCAATGATTGTGTAAATGGAGAAATTGATTATATTGTAACAAAAGCAATTGCTAGATTTGCAAGAAACACCTTAGATACTTTGAAGTATGTCAGAATGTTAAAGGATATGCAGATTGGAGTATATTTTGAGGAAGAGAACATTGATACCCTTACTATGGATGGAGAATTACTTCTAACCATTCTTAGCTCTGTTGCACAGCAAGAAGTAGAAAATACATCTGCACATGTGAAAAAGGGATTAAAAATGAAGATGCAACGTGGTGAACTGATAGGGTTTCAAGGATGCTTGGGGTATGACTATGATGTAGAAACCAAGCAACTTTCAATCAATAAAAAAGAAGCCAAAATAGTTCGTTATATCTTTGAAAGGTACTTAGAAGGTATTGGAGGGAAAGTCATAGCAAGGGAACTTGATGAACTAGGTTACAAATCGCCGAGAGGATTAGATCATTGGAATGATACAACAGTCTTAGGAATCATAAAGAATGAAAAATATAAAGGCGATATTCTAATGGGCAAAACTTTTACAGTGGATCCAATAAGCAAGAGACGTTTAAGTAATTTTGGTGAAGAAGATAAGTACTACATCAAAGATAATCATGAACCTATAATATCTAAAGAAGACTTTGAGAAAGCTCAGGAGATTAGGTTGCGTAGGGCAGGAAATAAAAAGACAGTTGCGAATGTAAATGGAAAACGTGAACGCTATTCAAAAATGTATGCTTTTAGTAGTATGTTAGAATGTGGTTTTTGTGGTTCATTATTGTCTAGGAGAAGTTGGCACTGTCGTTCAGATTATCGAAAAGTTGTGTGGCATTGTGTTACTTCGATAAAAAAAGGGAAAAAATACTGTAAACATAGTAAAGGATTAGAGGAACTGGCTATTGAGGGAGCTTTCATGGAAGCATATAGACAACTCTATCATTCAAATGAAAATATAGTGTCAGATTTACTTGAAACGATTGAATCTGAATTAAATGACAATAGCCTCAACAAGGAACTGAAAAAAATAACTAATAAGCTTCGTACTTTACTAAAAAAAGAGGAGAATCTTGTAAATTTAAAACTAGAAGGGAAAATAAGTGATTCAATTTATAATGAAAAATATAATGAGCTCTCCTTAGAAAAAGAATATCTTGCAGAAGAAAAAGTAAATGTTGAAACAACATTGAAGTCAGAAATTGATGTTAAGAAAAGACTAACTGAGTTTAAACAATTACTGTCTTCACAGAAAATGCTCACTGAGTTTGATCGTACAGTTTTTGAGAGCATCGTTGAGAAAATTATTGTAGGTGGTGTTAATAGCGATGGTGAAATTGATCCTGCAATGTTAACTATTATTTTCAAAACAGGAGAAACACAAAATAAGGATGGCAAACAATTCAAAAGTAAACGTAAAAATGCTAAACTAGAATCAGATGAATTGTGTCCTCAAAACTGTGACGAGGACAAAAAATTGTATTCTCAAGGAATAGACAACACAAGTTGTTCAAGGAACGACAACCGCTGCTCAATTGGAAGAATATAATGAAGAAAATGCAGATAATACTGTTGACATCAATTATACAAATGAAAACATCACTCAAATCTTGACAAATTTAAATGATGGCAAATATGATTTCAAGATTTTTGATGCCCCAACTGTTAATTCTGTCATTAAGAATCAAAGTTTGGATAATTTGAAAACCATTGATTTGGAATCAGAAGAGCAACCATACATCTATTTCATCTTTGGACAAGACCAAGAAGATTTACAAGAATTTGTTAATAAACGTTTGAAAGAATTGCAAGAAGACGGTACATTGACAGAACTTGCTGCAAAATACCTTGGTGGAGATTACATACCTTCTGCCAATGATTTGAAAGTTCCAACATCAGATTAAAAAGTGTTGGTTATAGTTTTAAACTATAAGAAAACCTTGTTAATAACAATTTGAAACCTAGAATCAAATAGGATAAAATAAAAACACTTATTAAAACGAAAGAGGACATATCTATGAAATTGAAAAAATTATTTGGATTAGCTAGTGTAGCTTTGGCGTCAACTGTTTTGTTGGCAGCGTGTGGAGGTTCTTCAGATTCATCATCTTCTGATGATAAAACACTTAAAGTTGGTGTCATGACTTTAGATGATGCAACAGAACCACTTTGGGATAAAGTTGAAGAATTGGCAGAAGAAAAAGGTGTTAAGATTGAACTTGTTGAATTTACAGACTATAATCAACCAAACGAAGCCCTTCAAAATGGCGAAATTGATGTCAATGCTTTTCAACACAAATATTTCTTGAGCAACTGGAATTCTGAAAATGATGGAACTTTGGTAGAAGTTGCTGATACGCTTCTTAGCCCAATTCGTCTCTTCTCAGGAACTGACAGCGACGGCGATGCAAAATACACTGACGTTAGTGATATTCCAGATAAAGGGACTATTTCAATTCCTAATGATGCTTCAAATGAAAGCCGTGCCCTCTACCTTCTTCAATCTGCAGGTTTGATTGAATTAGACGTTTCTGGTGATGAATTGGCTACAATTAAAAACATTTCATCAAATCCGAAAAACTTAGATATTAAAGAAGTTGATGCTGCTCAAACTGCTTCTACATTGACATCAGTTGACGCTGCAGTTATTAACAACTCTTATGCACAATCTGCTGATGTTGACTATGACACAACACTCTACAAAGAAGCTGTTGATGAAAACTCAAATCAATGGATTAACGTTATTGCAGCCCAAAAAGGTTGGAAAAAATCAGACAAAGCTGATGCTATCAAGACTTTAGTTTCTGTTTACCAAACAAACGAAGTCGGAAAAATCATCGAAGAAGCTTCAGATGGTGCTGATATTCCTGCATGGGATGGCGCAACACCATCTTCATCATCTTCTGATGACGATTAATATAGCCTATTGAAAATGAAAAATTAGAGGCTGGGATAACTTCCCAGTCTCTAAAGCATTATTTCATATTTTATGGAGAGTTAATAACTTCTAAATTGCTTCTTTGTCGGGAGTGGATTTTAAAATAATTAGCAATATGGTAGAATAGTAACTTGGAGAGTTTTCAAAACTGTGCTACCGATGTGTTTTGAATTTTGAGAGGTAGAAAATGGTAGTAAGTGATAGTAATCAGTTGCAGAAGTTTGGAAATGATGACATTGCTCAATATTATTTTGAGATTTTACGTCAGTTAATTGCTAAAAAATCGATTTTTGCACAGCAAATTGGGTTAGCAGAAGTAGCAAATTATCTAGGCGATATTTTCACTGAAGCTGGTGCTGAGGTGACGATTGACGATACTTGTACGGCTCCGTTTGTTTTAGCACGTTTTAAGAGCAATAGACCTGATGCTCAGACGATTATTTTTTACAACCATTATGATACTGTGCCAGCTGATGATGACCAGCCTTGGTCGTCAAATCCGTTTGAATTAACCGTCCGTGATGGCTACATGTATGGACGTGGTGTTGATGACGATAAAGGGCATATCACAGCACGCTTGACAGCCGTTCAGAAGTATCGCCGTGAGTTTGGAGATTTTCCAGTTAACATTATATTTATTATGGAAGGTTCGGAAGAATCAGCTTCTGTGGGTCTTGAAACCTATCTTGAAAAATACGCTGATGAGCTCCGTGGCGCGGATTTATTGGTGTGGGAGCAAGGTATTTCAAATGCCAAAGGTCAGATTGAAATTTCTGGTGGAACAAAAGGTATTGTCACCTTTGATATGATTGTTGATTCTGCTAAGGTTGATATTCATTCGAAATTTGGTGCGGTCATTGAGTCAGCATCATGGTATTTGATTAATGCAATTGCTAGCCTTCGTGATGAAACTGGTCGCATTTTGGTTGACGGGATTTATGACCAAGTCATTGAGCCAAGTGAGCGTGAGTTGTCACTTATACTAGAACATGCCAATCTTGATGCTGATAACCTAAAAACACTATATGGTTTGAATTTGCCGATGTTGACAAGGGATAAGGAAAAGTTAGTTCGAACGCTTTTCTTTGAACCAGCTATCACGATTGAAGGAATTTCAACAGGATATCAAGGGCAAGGTGTCAAAACAATTCTACCAGCTAAAGCTCAGGCTAAAATGGAAGTTCGTTTGGTTCCTGGGCTTGTGCCAAGAGATGTTCTTCAGAAGATTGAACAACATTTGCAACAATATGGCTTTGAGCAGGTGGAGTTGGTTTACACATTGGGTGAAAAGGCTTATCGTAGTGACATGTCTGCCCCAGCTATTCTCAATGTGATTGAGATTGCAAAGGTATTTTCACCAAATGGTGTTTCAGTTTTACCTACGACTGCTGGTACTGGACCAATGCACCAATTCTTTGAAGCATTAGAAGTTCCGATTGCTTCTTTTGGTATTGGCAATCCAGATAGCCGTGACCATGCTGGAGATGAAAATGTTAATTTGGCGGATTATTACACCCACATTGAAATGATTGAGGAGTTGATTAAGAGTTATGACAAAACCGATTATTAATTTAGAACATATTGACATTACGTTTTATCAGAAAAAACGTGAGATAGAAGCAGTAAAAGACGTTTCTATTACGATTGATAAAGGTACAATTTATGGAATTGTTGGTTATTCTGGAGCAGGGAAATCAACCTTAGTCCGTACGATTAACCTATTGCAGGCACCAACTTCTGGGAAAATTACGATTGGTGATGATGTGACATTTGACAATGGTAAGGTGCAGTTAAAAGGCGCAGCTTTACGTCAAAAACGTCAAAAAATTGGAATGATTTTCCAACATTTTAATTTAATGGCACAAAAAACAGCGCGCCAAAATGTGGCTTTTGCGCTTCGTCATTCAAAATTATCAAAAGAGGAAAAAGATAAGAAAGTTGCTGATTTGCTTGAATTAGTAGACTTGTCAGATCGTGCTGAAAATTATCCTGCTCAATTATCAGGTGGGCAAAAACAGCGCGTTGCGATTGCGCGTGCTCTTGCAAATGACCCAGAAATCTTGATTTCTGATGAATCAACATCTGCCCTTGACCCTAAAACGACAAAACAAATTTTAGCTTTACTGAAAGATTTGAATCAAAAGCTTGGTTTGACTGTGGTTATGATTACGCACGAAATGCAAATTGTTAAAGATATCTGTCACCGTGTTGCTGTTATGCAAAATGGGCACTTGATTGAAGAAGGTTCTGTATTGGACATTTTCTCAAATCCAAAAGAACCATTGACGCAAGAATTTATCAAAACAGCTACTGGTATTGATGAAGCTTTGGTTAAAATTGAAAAGCAAGCTCTTGTGCAACATTTGCCAAAAGACGATTTGCTTGTTCAATTGAAATACGCAGGAACATCAACAGACGAGCCTATTTTAAATCAGATTTACAAACAATTTGAAGTAACAGCGAATATCCTTTATGGAAATATTGAAATTCTAGACGATACACCAGTTGGTGAAATGATTGTTGTACTATCTGGTGAAGCCGATGCGCTTGCTGCTGCCCAAACAGCTATTCTTGAAGCTGGAATTGAATTAACTGTATTGAAACGAGGTGCCTAAATGATTGAATGGATTGAGACAAATTTACCAAATGTTTACCGCATTGGTTGGGAAGGAACGAATTCTTGGTCAGATGCCTTTTCAGCAACGCTTTATATGACTGGCTGGTCATTTGTGATTGGTGGCATTTTAGGACTTTTAATGGGATTATTTTTAGTTCTAACTGGACCAAATGGTGTGCTTAGCAATCGTATTGGGTTTAAAATTTTAGATATTTTCACGTCAATTGTTCGTGCCATTCCTTTCATCATTTTGTTGGCTATTTTGAAAGGTTTCACCTATGCTATCGTTGGAACCAACCTAGGTCGAACAGCGGCGCTAATTCCGCTATCAGCAGCGACATTTGCCTTCTATGCTCGTCAGGTTCAAGTTGTCTTTTCAGAAATGGATAGAGGTGTTATTGAAGCCGCACAAGCTTCAGGAGCTACCCTTTGGGATATTATTAAAATTTACCTTAGCGAAGGTTTGCCAGAACTTATCCGTGTCTCAACAGTAACGCTCATCTCACTTATCGGTGAAACAGCTATGGCGGGTGCGATTGGAGCAGGTGGTCTTGGTTATATTGCCATTTACTACGGTTATAACCGCTCAGCAACAGATGTCACTATCGTTGCAACAATCTGTATCCTTATCCTAGTCTTTATTATCCAATTTATCGGAGACTTCCTCACTAAAAAACTAAGTCATAAATAGAAAAAAGCACTTCTGTGAAAACAGAAGTGCTTAATGATTGTTTTGTGCTATTTTATTGTCCATGTCTGTAATGAGACTAGCAAGAGTGATATTCTCGAGAGAAGCTTTAAAATTTTCTTGAACCTCATCAATACGTGGTTGTAAAACGGAGTTCACCACGCGACCAACTGGGCAATTGGGGTTGGTATCATCATTAGCTTTAAAAATAGGCTTGTTTTTATCTTCGACTGCTTGAAAAATATCCCAAAAAGTGAGTTCTTGAGGTGCTTTTGTCAAATGCGCTCCGCCAACACCAGCTTCTACCTTTACGAGTTCAGCTTTTTGTAATTTCCCCAATAAATTTCGGACAATCACAGGATTGGTCTGGATACTGTTAGCGAGAAAGGTAGATGTCACTTTTTCTTTATTTTCAAAATGATAAATAGCTAATAGGATATGGACAGAAGTCGCTAATCGTGCAGAGTAAGGCATTTTTTCTCCTTGTACTAATCTAATTTGTTAAGAGTATTATAGCATATTTTTGTTGTAATTAAAAAACTTACAACTTTTTAGTTGTAACTATTGACATTACATCTGAAGAAGAATATACTATAGATATAGTTGTAATTGAATATATTACAACGAAAATTATTTATATTTTGGAGGAATCATTATGAAAATTGCAGTAGTTGCCGCAAATGGTAAAGCAGGTCAATTAATCGTTGAAGAAGCGCTTAATCGCGGACATGATGTCACAGCAGTTGTTCGTAGTTCTAATAAATCAAAAGCTCAGAAAGTTATTGAAAAAGACTTATTTGACTTAACAAAAGAAGATCTGGCTGGCTTTGATGTGGTTGTGGATGCTTTTGGGGCTTGGACAGAAGACCAACTTCATCTTCACAGCGATTCACAAAAGCATTTAGCAGATTTGTTGTCAGGAACAGATACACGCTTGATGATTGTTGGTGGTGCAGGAAGTCTTTATGTCAATCCTGAACATACCGTGCAATTGGTTGACACACCAGAATTTCCTGCTGTTTTCAAACCATTGGCTAATGCGCAACGTCAATCATTGGCAGAAATTCGTGAACGCAATGATGTCAAATGGACATTTGTTAGCCCAGCAGCAGATTTTCAAGCTGACGGTAACCGTATAGGGCAATATATTCTTGCTGGTGAAGAATTAACTACAAACGATAAGGGTGAAAGTATTATCAGCTATGCAGACTATGCTATTGGCTTTGTTGATGAAATTGAAAATAGCAAACACATCCAAGAACGCATTAGTTTGCTTGGAAAATAAGATAACAAAACACACCAAACTCATTTGAGTTTAGTGTGTTTTGTTAGTAATCATATTATCTATGCTTTTTTGACTTTTGTGATAAATATGCTAAGAATGAAGCCGACGAGGGCAAAGCTAATCCACCCCATTGAGAATTGTCCGAATGGAACAATTGTTGTGAAGAATTCAACGAAGCTCGTTGGAAGTGTGAATAAGCCAGTCATTGTAGATAATGTTGAAAAGGCATCATATAGTGCTGGAATAACAGTGAAACCAATGGTTAAGCGATAAACAATTGGACTATTATTGAAGAATTTATCAAGGAGTACCAAAAGAACAATCACGACTGTAAGTGGGTAGAGAAGGTAAAGAACTGGCAATGACCATTTAATCAACTCAGAAAGACCACCAAAGTAGAAGAATAAAGCAATCAAGGTAAAGATACTTGCCCAAGCAACGTGAGACAATTTTGGTTGTAGTTTGTGGAAATATTCTGCGCAGGCTGTGATTAGCCCTGTTGCTGTCGTTAAGCAAGCAAGGAAAATTGCTGCCGCAAGAACTGCTCGTCCAGTGTTTCCAAGATAGAAATAAGCTGCTTGTCCTAAAACGTTTCCACCATCAATAGCAGCGCCATTAAATGTAAATTGTCCGTTAGTAAGTGTAAATAAGCTTTGTGATGTTGCACCGATACGAGACACAAAAATGTAAATAAGCGCAAGCAATATGGTTGCAATGATACCAGATTTGAAGGTCAAAAGAGCGACTTCTGACTGATTTTTGGCACCGTGTTGTTTACTAGCATTGATAACGATAATGGCAAAAGCAAGGGAGGCAAGGGCGTCCATTGTACCATATCCTTGAATGAGCCCCGCAACAAAAGGGACGTCTTTAAAGGCATTACTAATATCGTTAGCGGCGTTATAAGCAGTACCAATGTCACCAGCTGGTTTGACAAAGGAAGCAATCACCAAGATTGCAAGAATGATAAGAAGCGCAGGTGTCAAATATTTCCCAATACGATCAGCAATCTTGCTTGGTTTAATGGCTAAAATGTACGAAAGACCAAAAAAGAGCAAACCGTAAGCAATTTTTACACCAATGCTATCACCTAAAATTGGTTGAATCCCAATCGAGAATGAAGTAGCACCTGTCCTTGGAATCGCAAAGAAAGGTCCAATTGACAAATAGAGGGCAATCGAAAATAACAAGGCATAGTGGCGTGAAACAGGGCGTGCAAAATCCTCGACGTCGCTAGCACCAGAATAAGCAACAGCAACGACTCCAAGCAATGGCAAAGTGACGCCTGTCAAGCAGAAACCAAGAATAGCCAAGGTTAAGTTACTTCCAGAATAAATGCCTAAAAAGGCAGGGTAAATAAGGTTACCCGCTCCAAAAAATAGAGCAAATAACATGAAACCGATAATGACATAAATATTTTTAAATGGTTTCATATGTCCTCCTAATAATGAAAAATGCTTACAATTACTTTTTAATTGAGTAAAATTGTATGACAAATATTATAGCGAACCGACAAGCTGTCGTCAATAGAAGAAAAGTTCAAAAATGATAAACAAATGCTCATAAAAAGCTGGCAATCCGTGTCCTAAAGCCGCAAAATACGGTAAATAATGACAAAAGAGGTATCATCAAAAAATTTAAATTGTGAAAATATTTGGGAAATAGTGTATTTAAGTGCTGTTATTTAACAAATCTTGTGAGAAGGATGTTTGACGAAGTAGCGGTTTTGTATTATTATAAAAAAGTTATTACTATATGAGGAGTTACTATGAGACATTTTATTGGGGTTTGGAATAGAACTAGCCTAATCAAACGTATCATTATGGGAGTGATCCTTGGTTTAATTCTGGGAGTATCCTTTCCAAAATTATCAGGAATCGGCATTTTGGGAGATTTATTTGTAGGTGGTCTTAAAGCTGTGGCACCATTACTGGTTTTTGTTTTGGTTGCCAATGCTTTATCACAACATGAAGCAGGACAAAAGACTAATATGTCAACAGTTGTCGGCCTTTACCTTATTGGAACATTGGCTGCAGCGCTAGTAGCAATATTAGTTAACTACATTTTCCCGTTAAAATTGACATTAGCCAATGTAGCAGAATCGGATTTATCAGCACCAGAAGGGGTAGCAGAAGTTTTCAAAGACCTCTTACTCAAAGTTGTGGATAACCCTGTCAATGCTATTGCATCTGCTAACTATATTGGAGTGCTGGCCTGGGCAGTTGTCTTTGGGCTTGCGATGCGCAATGCCAGCCAACAAACTAAAGACTTACTACAAACTATGGCAGAAGTAACGTCGCAGGTTGTGCGTTGGATTATTAATTTAGCGCCATTTGGTATTTTAGGTTTGGTCTTTAACACTATTTCTGATAATGGAATCGGAATTTTAGCTAATTATGGTTTCTTGATTGTAACTCTAGTTGGAACAATGTTTTTTGTGGCTCTGGTGGTTAATCCATTAATTGCGTTTGTGATGATCCGTCAAAATCCCTACCCACTTGTTTTTCGTTGTTTGAAAGAATCTGGTTTGACAGCTTTCTTTACGCGTAGTTCAGCGGCAAATATCCCTGTCAATATGAAACTCTGTGAAGATTTAGGCTTGAATAAAGATACTTATTCAGTATCTATTCCTCTTGGAGCAACAATCAATATGGCTGGTGCAGCGATTACGATTAACGTCTTAACACTCGCTGCGGTTAATACCCTCGGAATTAGTGTTGATTTTCCAACAGCTTTCTTATTGAGTGTGATTTCAGCAGTATCTGCTTGTGGTGCTTCTGGTGTGGCAGGTGGTTCTCTCCTATTGATTCCAGTTGCGTGTAGTTTATTTGGTATTTCAAACGATATTGCTATGCAAGTTGTTGGTGTTGGGTTTATTGTTGGTGTTGTTCAAGATTCTTGTGAAACAGCGCTTAACTCATCAACGGACGTTCTTTTTACAGCAGTAGCTGAAAAATCCGTCTGGGGTAAAAACAAAAAAGCAAAACATAACTAATCACCGTAGTTGGGCAAATTGCTCAGCTATTTTTTATATTAAAACCCTTGCTATAACCTGTATTTATAACTAGTTCAAGAAATAAGCTTCTTTAAATTGAACCTTATTTATGATAAAATAAAACAACATCAAAAAGGAGGAAATATCATTTTGAGCAATCATTTACTTGTTTTACAATCGGATTTTGGTTTGGTTGACGGGGCAGTTGCTGCCATGGTTGGAGTTGCCTTGCAGGAAGAGCCAACTTTAAAAATTCATAATTTAACTCATGATATTACTCCTTATAATATCTTTGAGGCCTCTTATCGCCTTTTTCAAACGGTGGAATATTGGCCAGAAGGAACCACTTTTGTTTCAGTGGTTGATCCAGGAGTTGGTTCAAAGCGAAAAAGTGTTGTTGCTTTAACAGAGAACAACCAGTTTATCGTGACACCTGATAATGGCACTTTAACCTATATCAAAACACATGTTGGTATCAAGGCAGTCCGAGAAATTTCAGAGGTTAAAAATAGACGCAAGAATACAGAGTATTCTTATACATTCCACGGACGTGATGTTTATGCTTATACAGGAGCAAAACTAGCTAGCGGTCATATTTCATTTGAAGAAGTGGGACCAGAATTACCTGTTGAAGCTGTTTTGGAATTGCCTGTCGTTGAGACAGAAATTCTGGAGAATGCTGTGCGTGGGGCAGTCGATATTTTAGATGTTCGTTTTGGGTCATTGTGGACATCAATTAAACGTGAAGAGTTTTATACGTTATCGCCTGAATTTGGTGACCGTTTTGAAGTGACCATTTTTAATAACGATATGTTGGTTTACCAAAATCAAGTGACTTACGGAAAATCATTTGCAGATGTGCGAATTGGTCAGCCGATTATCTATATTAACTCACTTTATCGTGTTGGACTTGCTATCAACCAAGGGTCATTTGCCAAGGCTTATAATGTTGGGGTCGGATCTAATTGGCGCATTGAGATTAAAAAATTAGGAGTATCATTATGAAAAATAATTCGATAAAAACCGTTGTTGCGACAGGAATTGGCGCAGCCTTGTTCATTATCGTTGGAACTTTGATTAACATTCCAACACCTATCCCAAATACCAATATTCAATTACAATATGCCGTAATTGCTCTTTTTGCTGTGATTTATGGTCCGACGGTTGGTTTCTTTTCTGGTTTTATTGGACATGCCCTGAAAGATGCCCTTCAATATGGTTCACCTTGGTGGACATGGGTGCTTGTTAGTGGCTTGATTGGTTTGGCTATTGGCTTATTAGCTAAGAAAATCAATATTGAAAAAAGTCCTTTGACAGTAAAAGATTATGTTTGGTTTAATGCTGTACAGATTATTGCTAATGTTGTTGGTTGGGCTTTGATTGCCCCTTATGGTGATATTTTGATTTACAGCGAACCAGCAAGCAAAGTTTTTGCTCAAGGTATTTTATCAGCAGCTATCAACAGTTTGACAATCGCTATTGGTGGTTCCCTCTTGCTTGCAGTATATTCTAAAACACGCACGCAATCAGGTAGCCTAACCAAAGATTAATACATAAGTAGAAGCAGGGGTTCCCTGCTCCTAATCATTTTTTAGGAGAATAGTCATGAAGCCCTTTATTCAATTTAAGGATTTCACTTTTAAATATGATATTCAAGCAGAACCAACGTTAGAATCTCTTAATTTAACGATTGAAAAAGGACAAAAGGTACTCATCATAGGTCCATCAGGTTCTGGAAAATCAACAATTGGTCACTGTCTTAATGGGATTATCCCTAATATTTACCATGGGGAGAAATCTGGGCAGTTTACTATTGATGGTAAAGAAGCATTTGGCTTGTCTATTTACGACAAGTCTCATTTGGTTTCTACGGTTTTACAAGACCCAGATGGTCAATTCATTGGATTAACTGTGGCAGAGGACTTGGCTTTTGCGCTTGAAAATGACTGTGTTTCTTTGGAAGAAATGCAAGAAAAAGTTGCTCATTGGGCAAAAAGGCTTGATTTAACAGAGTTTTTAGACAATCGTCCGCAAGATTTGTCAGGTGGACAAAAACAACGTGTTAGTTTAGCGGGGGTTCTGATTGATGAGAGTCCGATTTTACTTTTTGACGAGCCCCTTGCCAATCTAGACCCAAAATCAGGTCAAGAAATGATTGATTTGATTGACCATATTCATCATGAAGAAAAGGCGACGACGATTATCATTGAACATCGTTTGGAAGATGTGCTCTATCGTCATGTGGATAAAGTCGTTTTGGTGAATGATGGTCAGATTTTATTTGATGGTCATCCAGATGAGCTATTACGGACAGAGCTTTTGATTCAAAATGGCATTCGTGAGCCACTTTACGTAACGGCTTTAAAAGATTTGGGTGTTGATGTGACATCAATGGAACATCTGTCAGATCTAAGTCAAGTTGATTTGACAAATATTACTGTAATGGCGCCTAGTTCAATTCAAGAAGAAGTACCGCAGGATAAGCTTTTAACGGTTGAGCAGCTACATTTTGCTTATCAAGAGAATCGTTCTATTTTGAAAAATATCAATTTTGAGATTAATCAAGGTGAACGGATTGCCATTGTGGGAAAAAATGGTGCTGGCAAGTCAACTTTGGCAAAAGCTATCTGCCAATTTATCACGCCAGAAGGTGATATTCGTTATAGAGGACAATCGATTATGATGGAGTCTATCAAAGAGCGTGCCGAAAAAATCGGTTATGTTCTTCAAAATCCAAATCAGATGATTAGTCAGACGATGATTTTTGATGAGGTGGCGCTTGGACTTCGTTTGCGTGGAGTAGCTGAGCAAGACGTTGAAAAACGCGTGTTGGAAACGTTAAAAGTTTGTGGTTTATATGAATTCCGAAAATGGCCTATTTCTGCGCTGTCTTTTGGTCAGAAAAAACGAGTGACAATTGCTTCGGTTCTGGTAATGAATCCTGAAATCATTCTTTTAGATGAACCGACAGCAGGTCAAGATAAGCGAAATTATACTGAAATCATGAATTTCCTTAATCAGCTCAATAAAGCAGGGCATACCATTATCATGATAACCCATGATATGCAGTTGATGTTGGAGTATTCTGACCGCAGTATTGTAGTGAGCAATGGTGAAATCATTGCGGATTGTTCGCCAGTGGCATTATTCAATCAAAATACTATCCTAGAAAAAGCTAACTTGAAAAAGACTAGCTTGTTTGAATTAGCAGAAAAATTAGCAGTTGACCCAATTGCCTTGACGCATTATTACATTGAAAAAGAGGGAGGTATTCATGGCTAGTCATCTTATTGGTTATCAGAGTGGTCGTGGTTTCCTTTATCAATTGTCAGGTGCCAGCAAATTAATTTTCTTTGTTTTGGTATCGGTTGCTTGTATGACAACCTATGATACGCGTTTGATAGCAGCAATTGGTATTGCTTCCCTTGTTTTGTTTAAAATAGCAGGCATTCGTTGGCAGCAAGTTTCTTTTGTCGTCAAATTTATTGGCTTTTTTGCTTTTTTAAATGTGGTCATGGTGTATTTGTTTGCGCCGAATTATGGCGAAACAATTTATGGAACTAAGACCATTTTGCTACAAGGCTATGGGCGATTTTATCTTACCAGTCAAGAATTATTTTATCTGTTTAACCTTGCTTTGAAATATTTTTGCACGGTTCCGTTGGCTGTCTTATTTCTTATGACAACGCAGCCAAGTCAATTTGCTTCAAGTCTGAATCAAATCGGTGTGTCTTACAAGGTCGCCTATGCAGTTAGTCTGACCCTACGCTATATTCCTAACGTGCAAGAAGAATTTTACATGATTCGAATGTCACAAGAAGCGCGTGGACTGGAACTATCACAAAAAGAAAAACTAATGAAACGTATCAAAGGAAACCTCCAAATTGTCATTCCCTTGATTTTCAGCTCACTTGAGCGAATTGATACGGTGTCAACAGCCATGGAGCTACGTCGTTTTGGAAAAAATAAAAAGCGTACTTGGTACACTTATCAAAAATTCACAACAGCGGATTTGTTGACTATTGTGGTTGCTATTTTACTAGTCATTATTAGTTTGTGGCTTTTCCATCTTAACCAAGGACGTTTTTACAATCCTTGGCATTAAAAAAACGTATAACCCAGAACAATTAGCTGTTCAACGGTTTATACGTTTTTTTCTTATTTCAAATAACCAAGATAATCAAATTTTTCAAACGTATTGTCATTTGCAATGGCAACGACTTCAGTATTGGCTTCAAAAGCTTGGTTGGGATTGATAGGGGTATCAAGACTTGACGTTGATTTTTTACGAATACCGATTAAATTAAGATCGTATTTGTGTCGAAGGTCCAGCTGAACTAGACTTTTTCCAACCCAAGAATCAGGAATAGAAAATTCAATCATAGCAATATTATCCTCGATGTGAATAATATTTTTAATATGGTGTCGAAGCATATTTGAAGCAACTCTTTTTCCAGAGTCGCGTTCTGGTGTGATAACTTTAGTCGCCCCAATGCCGTAAAGCACTTCTTCATAAGTTGCATTTTTGGCTTTGGCCAGAATAGTTTTTACCCCTAATTTTTTACAGTGCATAATGGCAAGAACTGAAGATTCCAGGGTGTTTCCAGTTGCAATTACGACAACATCACATTGCGCAATGCCGACGGCTTTTAAAAATTCAATATCTGTCATATCACCAACAGCTGCCTTAGTTGCCATATCAGCCACATTTTGAACGAGATTTTCATATCTATCTAAAGCAATGACCTCTTGCTCGAATTTATTTAATTCTTCAACAACAGTACGTCCAAAAATTCCTAATCCAAGAACTCCAAAAATCTTTTTTGTCATAATAATTTCCTCTAACCAACATTAATATTTGTTTGTGCGTAGCGAATATCTTTTTCCTTCTTTTGCAAAAGACTAAGTAGTACAGTAATCGGTCCAACACGTCCGATAAACATAAGTGTCATGATGACAAATCGCCCTGCTTGCGATAATTTAGGCGTTAAATCCATGGAAACTCCGACCGTAGCAATCGCAGAAATGGCTTCAAACAGCAGAGCTAATGGGTCATGAAGTGGTTCGAATTCCAAAAGTAACAGATAGCCGATAGTTAAAATAGTAAAGAAAAAGATTAACACGGTAAGTGTTTGTTTTATAGCTTTATTGGCAATAACACGGTGGCGGAAAGTGACCTCATTTTGCCCTGCAAGTTCGGATTTGAAAAGCAAGAAGGCAATTGCAACTGTTGTCACTTTAACACCGCCAGCCGTACCACCAGGAGCACCACCGATAATCATTTGAATCATATAAAGAACATTCGTTGCTGAATGCGTATCAAGATAAGAAATCGTTGCAAATCCAGCCGTCCGCATGGTTACTGATTGGAAAAAGCAGACCATGATCTGTTGAAAAAAGGTGTAGTGCCCAATTGTCTTAGCATTTTTAAATTCAATTAGCCACGTCAATGCTGTTCCAAGCAGTAAAAGTATTCCCGTTGTAGCAAGCACTAAACGTGTCTGATTGCTTAATGAGCGAGAAAATGCAGAGAAGCGATAAGGTTTGTCTTTGATAAAGTGTTTGATAGCTTTTTTTAAATCCATCCAAACAGCAAACCCGATTCCGCCAGATATGATTGCAGTGGTAACCGCCAGATTAACCAAGGGCTTTAGAGCGAATTGTTTAAGGCTAGCATCGCCAAAATTATCAAACCCAGCATTACAAAAGGCAGAGACAGCAAGAAAAATAGCATTAAAAATACCGTGCCCCAAGCCAAAACGTGGAATAAAATCAAAGAGCAATACAATAGCAACCAAGGACTCAATAATAAAAGTGATTTTGTAAGCATTAAAAAGGTAATGTCTAAGGTCATTGTTATTGTCATAGCTAAGCGCTGATTGCAGCAAACTCTGCTCTGATAAATTCATGCGACGACGTAAAAGGTAGGTACTGATTGCAATTAAAGTAACCAATCCTAGTCCACCAATTTGCATGAGACACATTGCAATCACTTGACCGAGTCCATTATAAACACTTGCGACAGGAACGACTGATAATCCCGTCACACAAACCATTGAAACCACATTGAACAAGTGGTCAAGGTAAGTAGTGCTAGGAGCATCGGCATAGTGAACTATCGGGAGTGAGAGTAACAAACTCCCAATAAAAATGACGATGACAAAACTAAACGTTAACCGTCGCGTACTTGTTAAAGATTTAAAAATGCTATTCAAAGAGTATTCCTCCTAAACTCCAAAACGGTTTTCAAAGCCTTCTAAAAGAGCCTTACGGCTCATAACATATTAAAGAGGTTTTTTATTTGGCATCCCAGCCTTACGTGGGTATTTATTTGGTGTTTCTTTTTTCTTTTCAAGAATTGTGATTTGGCGACTATCGCCATTTGGCAATTCATAATGATAATTGTCTATGAGTTTTGAAAAAAGAATTGTCATGGCATTTTTGGCATCTGCCAATTCTTCTTCGGCAGCAGAAGCTTTAAGAGCAATTAATTGCCCACCAACTTTTAAAAATGGGATTGTCAATTCGGTCAATACTTGGAGACGAGCAACAGCTCGTGCTGTTACAATATCATAGCTTGCGCGGAAATGCTTATCTTGACCAAAATCTTCAGCACGTCCATGGTAAAAATGAACGCCCTCTAAGCCAAGTTCATCTGCCAATAAATTAAGAAAATTAATACGCTTATTTAGCGAATCAATGATAGTAACATCAATATCAGGGCATAAAATCTTGATAGGAATACTTGGAAAACCGGCTCCAGCTCCAATATCTAGCAAACAAATCGCTTGATTTGTTATTTTTCCTTGAAGAACGGGAGCAATAGAATCATAAAAATGTTTCAAATAAACCCCCTCTTCATCCGTAATAGCCGTCAAATTAATCTTTTGATTCCATTCAACCAAAAGCTCAAAATAACGTTCAAATTGCTTTTTTTGTGTATCTGTCAACTCAAAACCTTGTTGACTAAGTTTCTTATAAAATTCTTCAGGTGTCATGATTATCAGTAAAGAAAGCATTAGCAGCCTGCAAAACACAAACCACCACAACTTTCTTTAATATCCTTTCAATTCCAATATATGTCATCTTATTTTACCATAAAATCCCATCCAATAACATTCTTAGAAATAGTTATAACATCCGAAAAACTAATTTTCCCCCAGCTTCTTATGTAATCACTTTAAGAATTAAAAGAAAACTGATATAATAAGCCTAGAAAGTATATTTTTATCTATTTATTTTAGTAGTTTATCAAAAGCTTTTGTGTAGCGGTAGGTTACAAAAAGCAACTGATTTTGGAAGGGTATGTCATACCCAAGGAGGAATTTATGATTTTTGTTATTATCGCTATTATTGTTTTAGTAGTTTGGATTATTGCTGTCTATAATGGTCTTGTTAAAAGTCGTATGCAAACTAAGGAATCTTGGAGTCAAATTGATGTGCAACTCAAACGTCGTAATGACCTCATTCCGAATTTGATTGAGACTGTAAAAGGCTACGCAGCTTATGAAGAAAAAACATTTGCTAAGATTACAGAATTGCGCAGTCAAGTTGCTCAAGCAGAAACACCAGCAGAAGCAATGCACGCGTCAAATGCTCTTACCAAACAACTCTCAAGCTTGATTGCTGTTGCTGAAAATTATCCTGAACTTAAAGCTAATAACAGCTTTATCAAGTTGCAAGATGAATTGACAAATACAGAAAACAAAATTTCTTATTCACGTCAGTTGTTCAATACAACAACAGCAAATTATAATGTTAAATTAGAAACTTTCCCAAGTAATATCATCGCAGGTATGTTTGGCTTTAAACCAAGCCAATTCTTGGAAACACCTGAAGATGAAAAAGAAACACCAAAAGTATCATTTGACTTTTAAAAAATGGTGTTTTGAGAAGTTGTTTTAAAGCAACCTTTAATAAAGAAAGGAATAAAATGGAAGGTCTCTTGAAATGGTTGGTGACTTTAACAACTCAAAGAGACTTTCTATTTTCTTAATAAAATCATGTTATACGATCAAATTTCTAGTAACAAGCGAAGAACGGTTGTTTTGATTCTTGTTTTCTTCTTGATTTTGTCAGCTATTGGTGCCGCAGTAGGCTATCTTTGGTTAGATAGCCTAGAATTCGGTGTGGTTATCGCCTTAATCATTGGTGGAATCTATGCTGCTAGTATGATTTTTCAATCTACAAATGTTGTCATGTCAATGAACAATGCGCGTGAAGTCAGCGAGGAAGAAGCCCCAGAACTTTATCATATTGTAGAAGATATGGCAATGGTGGCACAAATTCCAATGCCGCGCGTGTTTATCGTTGAAGATGATTCTTTAAATGCGTTTGCGACAGGTTCGAGTCCTGAAAATGCTGCCGTCGCAGCCACCACAGGATTGTTAGCTGTGATGAATCGTGAAGAATTGGAAGGTGTTATCGGACACGAAGTTAGTCATATTCGTAATTACGATATCCGCATTTCTACCATTGCTGTCGCCTTAGCCAGCGCAGTGACTTTGATTGCCAGTATTGGTAGTCGCATGATGTGGTTTGGTGGGAACAGTCGTCGCCAATCAAATAACCGTGATGAGGGTGGTCTTGGTATTTTGATGCTTCTCTTTTCGATTTTATCGTTAATTTTAGCACCACTTGCTGCAACTCTTGTTCAATTAGCGATTTCACGGCAACGTGAATACCTTGCTGATGCCAGTTCTGTTGAACTCACTCGCAACCCTGAAGGAATGATTAAAGCACTTCAAAAACTGGAGCAATCTTCTCCAATGCATCATCCTGTTGATGAAGCAAGTGCGGCACTCTATATTAATGACCCTATCAAAAAAGAAGAAAGAACAACATCATTGTTCAATACACATCCATCTATTTCGGATCGTATTGAACGTCTTCGTCAAATGTAAGTATTTTTCTCCTTCACACGCTTGTGTGAAGTTTTTTGTTGCTACGTTATTCAATAAGCTTTATTATTGGTAGTAATATGTACAGACAATACTGTAAAAAGTTGGTATAATAGTAAAGAAATTTTAAAAGAGGTAATAATGATGTTTTCAATTTCGGAAATAAAAAAGAATTCAGATGGAATTAGTTTTAATTCTGTTTTAGAAATTAAAGAAAAATTAATAGAACGTACTAAAGATGTGCTAGATGTTAAAGAGATTTTTGTACAAGGAACTATTTCCTACGATGATGGCTTATATCTGTTAAATTATACACTTGATTATACGATTACGTTACCATCAAGTCGCTCAATGTTGCCTGTAGATGTACATCAAGTTGAAGAAGTCTCAGAAATTTTTATTGACGCAGCGGATATTCATGCAAAAGAAGATCTTGTTAGAGAAAATCTTGTCTTAGTACTTGAAGAAGATTATATTGATTTAGAAGAGAGTGCTATTGATAATATTTTATTAACGATTCCAATGCAAGTTTTAAGCGAAGAAGAACAAAATTCTGACACAATGCCATCAGGAAATAGCTGGTCAGTTTTGACAGAAGAACAATATAATGCCCTGCAGAATAAGAAGAAAAAAGAAAATAGTCCGTTTTCTGCTTTAAATGGATTGTTTGAAGATTGATAATATTTTTATTAAAAAAATAAAGTATTCTTGAATTATTGTTAACACTTTGATATACTTTTAAAGTGTTATAGTATACTTATCTTTAATATTTGCTTTGATGATATTATAACAAATCAGCAATAATGCTATAATATTTTTTTAATCAATAAACAAAGGAGGCGCTCTGTATAAGAGTGTATACTTTAGCAAAATAGAGATTTTATAATTTTTAGAATAATAAAATAATAAAAGGTTGGTGACAATGAGTAAAAAGATTTTAATTATTGAAGATGAAAAAAATCTTGCACGCTTTGTGTCTTTGGAATTACAACATGAAGGTTATTCAGTAGTTGTAGAAACAAACGGGCGTTTAGGGCTTCAAACAGCTCTTGATGATGATTTTGACTTGATTTTGCTTGATTTAATGCTTCCAGATATGGATGGATTTGAAATTACGCGTCGTCTTCGATTGGAAAAAGAAACTTCTATTATTATGATGACAGCTCGCGACTCTATTATGGATATTGTTGCTGGGCTTGATCGTGGTGCAGACGACTATATTGTCAAACCATTTGCAATTGAAGAACTCTTGGCTCGTGTTCGTGCCGTTTTTCGTCGGCAAGATGTTGAATTTAAACGAGAACAGGGTAATCAAGGAAAAGAAGGATTGCTTGGTCTACGCTTAAATCCTCAAAATCGTTCAGCGGTTCGAGGTGATGATGAAATTTCGCTTACAAAACGTGAGTACGATTTGTTAAGTGTTCTTTTGTCGAATGTTAATCGTGTAATGACACGTGAAGAACTGTTAGCCAATGTTTGGAGATATGATACTGATATTGAGACAAATGTTGTTGATGTTTACATTCGTTACCTTCGCGGAAAAGTCGATATTCCAGGTAAAGAATCTTACATTCAAACAGTTCGTGGAATGGGCTACATTATTCGAGAAAAATAATGATAAAATGGGAAGAAAAGTCTTTATCTAGAAAAATATCGATTTTCTCTTTGCTTCGGATTCTCCTTGTGTTAACTATTTTTAATCTAATCGTTTACTTTGGGACTACCCAAATCTTTTTAGCACGAGAACGTTACGATGTTGAGCAAGGTGCCGAAGTAGTGAGAGATTTTTTGTCTCAAGAAAGTGCACTGACAGTTGATAATCTTTTGGAGCTGTTGGATGAATATAATGCTACGAGGTCACTTGTTGAGGAAGATGGTACCCAATATATCCTAGATAAAAGTGGTGGTATTGATGATTTGACTTCTGATAATCAAGATGTCGCCATTTTTAACAAGGATAAGCAATTAGTTTTAACGACTGATAAGTCAGTTGCAAATTTTAAAACAGGTACAGTTGGCAAGATAAAAATCTACCGTGCACCTGCTTTTACAGGTTACTATTCAACGGCGAAAGTTTACTCCAAAAACACAAAAGAAGTTATTGGCTATGTGACGCTTTTTCAACACTTTAGCTCCTACTATCGGATGCGATATTGTCTTGTAGCAATCCTTTTGATTACAGAGTTGGCTGAGATGGGGTTAATTTCACATGTTCTTTTCTCTTCGACAAAACGCTTTTTACGTCCGTTGGAAGAATTTCAAGGAGTTGTTAGTAATATTGCCGAAACCCCTGGTGATTTGACTGTCCGTAGTGCTATTCATTCTGGAGATGAAATTGAAGAAATTTCTGCTAACTTTGATAAAATGCTAGACCAAATTGAAGGGTATACTAAAAGACAAGCGCGTTTTGTTAGTGATGTTAGTCATGAATTACGAACACCGATTGCAGTTATTAAAGGACATCTTGGTTTACTGAAACGTTGGGGGAAAGAAGACCAACATATTCTTGAAGAAAGTTTAGATGCTGCTTATCATGAAACGGATCGAATGTCCATTATGGTTAATGAAATGCTAGATATGGTTCGTGTTCAGGGAAGTTTTGATTTACACAAAGGTGAAAAAACAGATTTGAAAAAATCAATTGAATTTGTTTTGGGAAATTTCCGTATTTTGCACCCAGATTTTAATTTTCAATTTTCAACAAGTGTGGAAGAATGTGTCTTTGCAGAAATTTACAAAAATCATTTCGAACAGGCAATTTTGATTTTAATTGATAATGGCGTAAAATATTCTTCTGGAAGTAAAATAATACATGTGACTTTGGACGTCCAAGGAGATGATGCTATTATCAAAGTTCAGGATGAAGGAGAAGGTATTTCTCAGGAAGACCTAAAATATATTTTTGAACGTTTTTATCGAACAGATAAATCACGTAATTGTGTTTCGACACAAGGAGGTCTTGGGATTGGTTTAGCTATTCTTAAGCAGATTGTTAATGCTTATGAGATCAATGTTAGCGTTAATAGTGTTGTTGATGAAGGCACGGAGTTTACATTGGTTATTCCGATAATTAAGGCAAAACAAGATAAAACAGACTGAGTTTTTCTCTCGGTCTGTTCGTTTTTCTAATAAAGCATAATTGAACGGTCAATTTTTTATTAGAAAAGGGACAAGGTTTAAAAAATGGGAAAAGTTTTGGCTGATATGGTCAAACTGGTATTACTTTCCTAATGATTGATTTTATGTTAGAATAAAGTATTAAATTAATTGGTAAAATGGGGTGTTTGCATGCGTTGTCCAAAATGTAATTATAATAAATCAAGTGTTATTGATAGTCGCCAAGCTGAGGACGGAAATACCATTAGACGTCGTCGCGAATGTGAAAATTGTCATACACGTTTCACGACTTTTGAACGTGTTGAAGAATTGCCCTTACTAGTCATAAAAAAAGATGGAACGCGTGAACAATTTTCTCGTGAAAAGATTTTAAATGGTATTTTCCAAAGTGCTCAAAAACGTCCAGTATCAAGCGATGATATTGAACAAGTTGTCTCACGTATCGAGCAAAAAGTTCGTAGTGAGTACGAGGGTGAGGTTCCGAGTACAGCCATTGGTAACCTTGTCATGGATGAATTAGCTGAACTTGATGAGATCACTTATGTGCGTTTTGCCTCTGTTTACAAATCGTTTAAGGACGTTGATGAGATTGAAGAACTTCTACAACAAATTACCAAACGAGTTCATAGTAAGAAGAAAAGAAGTAATTTAAATGAGACCGATTGATGAGTTTTCTTATATCAAAAATAATAAGGTTTTATTAGATTCTGATAGTCTTAGCCAGTTGTATCACCCAGTGATTGGAAATCACGCGGTTTTGCTTTACGATTATTTATTGGCATTTTTTGATAATGGTGTTAAACGTCATAAATTTAGTGAGATTCTCAATCATTTGCAATTAAGCATGCATCAGGCGGAAGAAGCTTTTGCAATTTTGACTGCTGTTGATTTGCTTGTTTTGTACCAAACACGTGATGCTTATGTTTTAAAATTACAGCCAGCTTTGAATCGTGAAACTTTTCTTAGCAATCCTATCTATCGTCGTTTGTTAGAGCAGGAAATTGGAGATGTTGCAGTGGCGGAATTGGATATTAAAATTCCGCAAGAGGCTAGAGATATTTCCAAAAAATTCTCGGATATTTTTTCAGCAGAGGGGACACCAAAGCCAAAAGCAAATGTGTCAAAAAATCATTTTGATTTGGATAGCTTTGAGCGTTTGATGTTGCGTGATGGCCTGCAATTTAAAGATGAAAAAGCAGATGTTGTTTCGATTTACAGCCTTGCTGACCAATACACAATGAATTGGTTTGATACCTATCATTTGGCAAAAAGCACGGCTATTAATGGTAAAATTTCACCACAACGAATGACTGTTCAGTTGGAACAACAAAAAAATACGACATCACAAGATCAAAGCAAAGAGCAATTTGATGCCAAGGAACAAGTGATTATTCGTGAAGCTAAGCAAGCTAATGCAAGAGAATTTTTGGAGAAAATCAAAGCACCACGTCGTGCAGTAGTTACCGAGAGTGAGCGAAAATTATTGGAAGAATTAGCCAACATGAGCTTTTTAGATGAAGTAATTAACGTTATGGTGCTTTATACTTTAAGTAAAACACAGTCAGCTAATCTCAATAAACCTTACATTATGAAGGTAGCAAATGATTTTGCCTATCAAAATATTACGACTGCTGAAGCTGCTGTTTTGAAAATGCGTAGCTTTACCCAACGCAATAAAGACCGTAAAACACAAGCAAAGGTTGCTAAAAGCAATGTCCCTGAATGGACAGCAAAAGAATACAAGCACGTTGCTACTGCTGAAGAAAAGGCAAAATTGGAAGAACTCAAACGTAGCATGTTAGAAGATTAAGGAGCGAATGATGGAAAAAATCGGACAAACCTTGGCTAAACAGCTTCGCCAAAGTCACACAGACCTTAATGAATTGACCCAAGTTATTTTAGCAGATAAGGAAATTGCTGATTTTATCACGTCAAATGGCTTGACTCAGAAGCAAATTAACCGTAGCTTACCTAAGTTTAATCAATTCATGGTGGAGCGTGAAAAATTTCAAAATCAGGATAAATCCTATATTGCTAAAGGTTACAAGCCTGCTCTTAGCATGAATGAGGGCTATGCAGATGTCATTTATTTGGAAACACGCGAGTTAGTCGAGGCTAAAAAACGTCAAGATATTAAAAATCGTGTGACTTTGATTGGTTTGCCAGCTAGTCTCAAACACATTTCAACAGATGATCTTGATTTAGGAGACCCAAATCGTATTGAAATTTACAATTATTTGAACGATTACCAAAAAAATCTTGAGACTGGAACTCAAAAAGGGCTTTACGTTTTTGGAAATTTTGGTGTTGGGAAGTCTTATTTGATGGCTTATCTAGCAAATCGTTTATCTGCCAAGTACGGCAAGTCAACGACCTTGCTTCATTTTCCGACTTTCTGTGTTGATATTAAAAATGCTATCAATACAGGAACGGTGAAAGAGCAAATTGACCAAATCAAACAATCTGAAATTTTAGTTCTTGATGATATTGGGGCAGAGCAACAAAGCCCATGGATTCGTGATGATGTTTTGCAGGTTATTTTACAATACCGCATGCAAGAAAATCTCTTGACATTCTTTACATCAAATCTTGATGTTAAAGGACTTGAAGAACATTTTGCGGCATCACGTTCAGGTGATGAAACATGGCAAGCCAAGCGTGTCATGGAACGTATTCGTTATTTGGCTCGTGAAATTCATTTACAAGGTGATAATCGTCGCTAATCGTAAATCATTAAAAGTGATAAAATAGATAAAAGAATTTGAAAGGAATAAATTCGACAAAGGGATTCTTGAGAAATCAAAATGTCTTTCGTGTGGAAAAAAATCCACTTAAAATAGTTTAGACTGTTTTAACGAAGCTGGTACTAGAAGAATTATGGCTTTACCTACAGTTGCTATTGTCGGGCGTCCAAATGTTGGAAAATCGACTTTGTTTAACCGTATTGCCGGTGAGCGCATTTCAATTGTGGAAGATGTCGAAGGTGTTACACGTGACCGCATTTACACAACGGGTGAATGGCTTAACCGCAAGTTTTCATTGATTGATACTGGTGGTATTGATGACGTTGATGCACCATTTATGGAACAAATCAAACACCAAGCTGACATTGCGATGACTGAAGCAGATGTTATCGTGTTTGTGGTTTCAGGAAAAGAAGGCGTTACAGATGCTGATGAATATGTTTCAAAAATCTTGTATCGTACTAATAAACCAGTGATTTTAGTGGTCAATAAAGTTGACAACCCTGAAATGCGTAGTGATATTTATGACTTTTACTCACTTGGTCTTGGGGACCCATATCCAGTATCATCTGTTCACGGTATTGGTACAGGGGATGTCTTGGATGCTATCGTTGAAAATCTGCCTGTTGAGGAAGAGGACGAAAATCCAGATATTATCAAATTCAGTTTGATTGGTCGTCCAAACGTTGGTAAATCAAGTTTGATTAATGCGATTCTTGGTGAAGAACGTGTGATTGCAAGCCCAATTGCAGGGACAACACGTGATGCTATCGACACAAACTTTACGGACAGCGACGGTCAAGAATACACAATGATTGACACCGCAGGTATGCGTAAATCTGGTAAGGTTTATGAAAATACTGAAAAATATTCAGTAATGCGTTCAATGCGTGCCATTGATCGTTCAGACATCGTTCTTATGGTTATCAATGCCGAAGAAGGAATTCGTGAGTACGATAAACGTATTGCAGGATTTGCTCACGAAGCTGGTAAAGGAATCATTATCGTTGTTAACAAATGGGATACAATTGAAAAGGACAACCATACAGTTGTAAAATGGGAAGAAGATATTCGTGATCAATTCCAATTCTTGTCATATGCACCAATTGTCTTTGTTTCAGCGGCGACAAAACAACGCTTGAACAAATTACCTGATATGATTAAGAAAATTAGCGCAAGCCAAAACAAACGTATTCCGTCAGCTGTGCTTAATGATGTTATCATGGATGCTATTGCTATCAACCCAACACCAACAGATAAAGGGAAACGTTTGAAAATCTTCTACGGCACACAAGTTTCTGTTAAACCACCAACGTTTGTTATCTTTGTTAACGAAGAAGAACTCATGCACTTCTCATATATGCGTTTCTTGGAAAATCAAATCCGTGCAGCTTTCGGCTTTGAAGGCACACCAATCAATTTGATTGCCCGCAAACGTAAATAAGATTTAAAAGCACCGTTTGTGGTGCTTTTTTTGCTGCATTTGGAAAATATCGCTAAAAATAAAATTAAAAGGATTATTTTTTCAAGCTAAAGAGGGCTGAATTTGATATAATAAAAGGATAAGGAAAAAGGTGGTGGCTAAGAGTGGGTAGAATGATTCCAGGTCGAATTCGCAATCAGGGAATAGAACTTTACGAACAAGGTTTGGTTGATATTGTTAGTAAACAAGAAGAAGTAATTCAAGCGAAAGTTGGTGTACATCATCTTCAGTATGCTTTAGAAGATGAACAAGTGAGATGTGATTGTGATCTGTTTGCCAAGAAAAAATATTGTGAGCATTTGGCGGCTTTAGAGTACTTCCTAAAGAATAATACAGAAGGCAAAGAGTTGTCAGATGAGCTTAGTTCACATCAAGAAATTCAGCAAGAAACGAAAAAAGTAACCTCATTTGGTAGTGTCTTTCTGGACGGCTTGGTTATCAACGATGACGACACAACAAAATACCGTTTAGCAGCTTATGGTAATCAGAGCCCCTATTCATCAGATTATTGGTGGACGTTAAAAATTAATCGTTTGCCTGATGACCGTGCTTATGTTGTCCGAGACATTAAAGCCTTTTTAGCGATTATTAAAAGCGAAGGCTATTATCAAATTGGGAAAAATTATTTTGAACCTTTGTCTTTGATTCAATTTGATGAGGCTAGTAAAGACTTAATTCAATTTTTATGGCGTGTCTTGCCAGATAGTGACCGTGTTGATTTGGAGTATATTTTGCCAAATCACGGTCGAAATCTTGCGTTGACAAGTGGGACATTTGAGGAAGGCATTTCATTGTTAAACGCGCTTTATGATTTCTCATTTGAACACAATCATCAAAATTATGGGCAACTGGTTTTTAGACCATTAGATGCCTCAGAAGGGCTGTTGTCATTTAAAGTCATGGTTCACCGTCAATCAATTGAACTAATTATTACAGAAAAAACATTTCAGCCACTTTTTGACAATACTTTCTTATTTACAAATGGTATGATTTACGGTTTGAATTTGAAACAACAAAAAATCTTAGCCGCTGTTCGTAGTCTGCCGATTGAGTCTGATTTAGCGAAGCATTTGTTCTTTGATTTGGATGACCAAGCAAAATTAGCTGCTAGTTTGCTTGATTTTAAAGAGCTTGGAGTGGTTGAAGCTCCGAAAAGTTTTGAAATTCATGACTTTGTACCTTCTTTCCATTTAATGTTAAATGAATACCAAGAGATTGCTTTAAAGGTGACTTTTGATTATGGTACGGTTAAGGTCAGTAGTAAACGTGAACTCGAAGACTTACCATTTGCTAGTCATTTTAAGCATGAAGAACGTGTGTTTAGGACTTTAGAAGCAAATGGCTTTGCTGCCTCGTTTTCATCTTACCATGCACCTTTGGCGAATGAAGATTTATACGACTTTTTTACCAATACTTTGGAACAATTGGAACGTTTAGGTAAGGTAATCCTGTCTGATGATCTTGAGGAAATGCGTCAGTTTGAGCGCCCACAAGTTTCTGTTCAAACAAATGGTGGTTTGTTGGATATTTCTTTTGATTTTTCAACTATTTTTGAAAACGATATTGATGCTGCCTTAGAAGCACTCTTTAAAAATCAACCCTATTTTGTGAATGATGCTGGTAAATTAGTTGTTTTTGATGAGGAAACACAACGTGTCAGCAATGCTTTGCAAAAATTACGAGCTAAGCAGCTGAAAAATGGGCATTTACAATTAGAAGCCATTTCAGCGTTCCAAATTTCAGATTTATTCCAAGACAATGATCGTGTGACATTTTCAAAAGAAGTTGAACAATTGGCACACGATTTGAGACACCCAGAAAATTTTGAGGTTACGATTCCGGAATTAAACACGCAGTTGCGAGATTATCAGACGACTGGTGTTCGTTGGTTATCTATGCTTGACCATTACGGATTTGGTGGTATTTTAGCTGATGATATGGGACTCGGTAAAACCTTACAAACAATTGCTTTTCTAACCTCTAAATTAACGCCAGAAACACGCATTTTGATTTTATCGCCGTCAAGTTTGATTTACAATTGGCAGGATGAATTTACCCGCTTTGCACCAGAAATTGATGTCGTTGTGGCTTACGGTTTAAAAGCAGTGCGTGATGATATTATTTCGCAAAATCATCAGGTTGTGATTACTAGTTATTCCTCTTTCCGTCAAGATTTTGACGAATATAGTCAATTGAATTTTGATTATTTGATTTTGGATGAAGCGCAAGTGATGAAAAATACACAAACGAAGATTGCTCATTATTTGCGCCAATTTAAGGTTAAAAATTGTTTTGCTCTTTCTGGAACACCGATTGAAAATAAATTATTGGAAATCTGGTCAATTTTCCAAATTGTTTTACCAGGATTATTGCCAGATAAAAAACGTTTCCTCAAAATGGAAGCTAAGCAAGTGGCACGTTTTATTAAGCCATTTATCATGCGTCGCCGTAAAGAAGAAGTTCTTCCAGAATTACCAGATTTGATTGAAATTAATTATCCTAATGAGCTTGATCATAAGCAAAAAGCGATTTATTTAGCACAGCTTCGACAAATGCAAGAAACGATTGCAGGAGCATCTGATGCCGATATTAATCGTCGTAAGATTGAGATTTTATCAGGTATTACGCGTTTGCGGCAAATTTGTGACACACCAAGTCTCTTTATGGATTACAATGGTGAAAGTGGCAAACTAGATAGTCTTCGCACTCTCTTGATACAAGTTAAAGAAAATGGACACCGTGCTCTTATCTTTTCACAATTTAGAGGGATGCTTGATATTGCAGAAAAAGAAATGGAAGAGCTTGGTTTAACTTCCTACAAGATTACAGGGTCAACACCAGCGAATGCCCGTCAAGAAATGACACGAGCTTTTAATAATGGCTCAAAAGATACCTTCTTAATTTCTTTGAAAGCAGGTGGTGTAGGACTTAACTTGACTGGTGCCGATACGGTTATCTTGATTGACCTTTGGTGGAATCCAGCTGTTGAAATGCAAGCCATTAGCCGTGCTCATCGTATTGGTCAAAAAGCAAACGTCGAAGTTTATCGCTTAATTACACGCGGAACCATTGAAGAAAAAATTCTAGAAATGCAAGAAAGCAAGAAAAATCTTGTAACAACGGTACTTGATGGTAATGAAACTCGTGCTAGTATGACCATTGAAGACATTAAAGAAATTTTAGGTGTCGATTAATAATCTTAACGTCAGTTTTTCAGCTATGAAAGACTGACTTTCTTTTGTGAAAACTTTGAAAAAATACCTGAATTAGTTTATAATAAAAATGCTACAAAGTTGGGGTTTGATTTGAGCTAATTTTGGTTTCTAACTTTATTTTGAGATGGAATCTTTGAGTTACTAGGACGTAGGTCATGATAGTGACTATTTGCCTTGACTTCTTAGTGAGTGATGATAAGTAATTGGCATAGTGTGTTGAGAAAGGAAGTGATGCTGTGAGTAAAACTGTAAGACGCTTTCCCTTAGTTGCTGATGGTGAGCCAGTAAGTAATCCATCAAAAGCAATGGCTTTATACGAAAATGAAGATTTAATTACCAATATTCATGGAACTTATCATGAAAAGGACTACGACAACGTCACTAGAGACGATAACTTTGTTGGAAATATAAAAAATGATGCAGAGCGCATAAAAACAGTTAGCGAAGGTAAATCTTATGCGGAATTAGCGCGCGATGAAGCGAGACGAGATATTAAGAAAAAGCGTCAAGCTTACTTATCTAACGACGTTAAAAAGATGCCGTCAAAAGCAACTTTTCAACAACAACTAAAGGCTACTTTACCTAAAACTCCTGCTAAACCGACTAATAAACTTAGTCATTTAACAGAAAAAATGCATCAAGAAGACTATATCTTGGCAGAAATTCCCGTAACGTATAAAGAGCCAGATAATTCTTCTGTACCAAAACCAAAGAAAAACAACTATGATTTCTTGAAACGTAGCCAAATTTACAATAAGGAAGCTCAACAAAGCCAAAGGGAGCATAAGGTTGCTCAAGAGTTAAATTTGACACGCTTTGATGACGCTAATTAAACTGCCTAGCAGTTATTAAATAGAGGAGAAAAAATGTCTAAAACCTATCATTTTATCGGAATTAAAGGATCTGGTATGAGTGCCCTTGCCTTAATGTTGCACCAAATGGGACATAAGGTTCAAGGGAGTGATGTTAGTAAATATTACTTTACACAACGTGGTTTAGAACAAGCAGGCATTAAAATCTTGCCATTTTCTGAAGACAATATCACATCAGACGTTGAATTAATTGCCGGTAATGCTTTCCGTGAAGATAATAATGTTGAAATTGCCTATGCCGTTAATAATGGCTTTAAATTCAAACGATATCACGAATTCCTAGGTGATTTCATGCGCCAATTCACAAGTTTTGGTGTTGCAGGTGCACACGGAAAAACATCAACTACAGGTTTGTTGTCACATGTATTAAAAAATATTACAGATACCTCTTATTTGATTGGTGATGGTACTGGTCGTGGGTCAGCTAACAGCAACTATTTTGTTTTTGAGTCTGATGAATATCAACGCCATTTCATGCCTTATCACCCAGAATATTCTATTATTACAAATATTGACTTTGACCACCCTGATTATTTCAAGAGCATCGATGATGTTTTTGATGCATTTAATGACTATGCAAAACAAGTTCAAAAAGCTTTGTTCTTGTATGGTGATGATGCTTATCTTCGTAAAATCACGTCAGATGCTGACATTTACTACTATGGATTCAAAGATACAGATGACTTTGTTGCCTATGATATTGTTCGCACAACAAACGGTTCTGTTTTCAAAGTGAGACACGGTGATGAAGAACTTGGTTCATTCCATCTTCCAGCGTTTGGTCTCCACAATATTTTGAATGCGACTGCCGTTGTTGCCAATCTTTATATCGCTGGTATTGATATGGAATTGGTAGCAGAGCATATGAAGACATTTGCAGGGGTTAAACGTCGTTTCACTGAAAAAGTAATTAATAACACGACTATTATCGATGATTTTGCACACCATCCAACTGAAATCATTGCGACACTTGATGCTGCTCGCCAAAAATATCCAAGCAAGGAAATTGTAGCGATTTTCCAACCACACACCTTCACACGTACAATTGCCCTTTTGGATGAATTTACGAATGCTTTGAATCAAGCAGATTCTGTTTACTTGGCACCAATCTATGGTTCAGCACGTGAAGTTGACCACGGTGATGTTAAAGTTGAAGATTTAGCTAGTAAAATCCAAAAATCAGCTAAGGTGATTAGTCTTGAAAATGTATCACCACTACTTGACCATGATAGTGCCATTTATGTTTTTATGGGGGCTGGTGATATCCAAATGTATGAACGTGCTTTTGAAGAATTGTTAGCAAATTTGGCTAATAATACGCAATAAAAAATGTGGTGAAAAGGAGCAAAGAGCTCTTTTTCTTTTGAGGATGATTCTATGATGATAAGGAATGTATGTCTTGAGGATTTACAAGATATTATAGATATTGAACGCAAGAATTTCTCTGCAGAAGAAGCAGCAAGCCTAAAAGATATGAAGGAACGCATTCTGACTATTCCAGATACTTTTTTAGTAGCTGAGATTGACGGAAAGATTTGTGGCTATGTTGAAGGACCTGCCATTTTTCAACGCTATTTAACAGATGATTTATTCCATCAGGTTGTTTCAAATCCAGTTGACGGAGGATTTATTGCAATCACAAGCCTTTCAGTGGCTCCTGATTTCAAAGGACAAGGTATTGGAATGGCTTTACTGGCGACAATGAAAGATTTAGCAATTGCTCAAAAACGTATAGGGATTACACTTACTTGTCATGAGAATTTAATTTCTTACTATGAAAGAAATGGTTTTAGCGATGAAGGTGAATCAGAATCTACCCATGGTGGTTCCAGTTGGTATAACATGGTCTGGGAATCACCAATGATTGAGTGATGACATTATTAAGAATAGATAACAAACCACCCCCGTCAGTTGATTTTGCGCTATTTTTAGGTTATAATGGCGATTGATTAAGATTAGGAGGATAAGCTTTGACCGAATTTAACGACGATAAGCCAAAAACTCAAAAAGAAAAAAGTTTCAAGGAGCAAATTTTAGCTGAGTTAGAGGAAGCCAGACGTTTGCGTAAGCAACAAGATTTAGAACTTCAGCAGAAAGAAAGAGAAGCAGAGGAATTTGCACGTAAGACCGCAGAATTAATGGCAGAATACGAAGCTGAGGAACGAAAAGAGCGCCAAGAGGCGGAAATTCATGAAGAAAAGCACCGCCTTGAAGAAAAAGCTCAAACAGCTATTGCTGAAAACCAGATTGAAACGACGATAGATGACAAAGAGATTAATGATGTTTTGAAAACTATTAATCAAACTTTTAATCCCAACAGTTCAGTTTCAGAGGGGAGTGCTGAAAACGAACAGGAAAGTTATCTTGTCCGAGCAACAGATGGTGTTGGTTTTGCTGGTATTCCAGATATTCCTGAAGAAATTACAAGTGATGATTCTCAAGTTGCTGATTCTAATATTCAAGCCGATGAAAACGTTCAGGCTGCAGAAAGCATTACGGATAGCTCAGCAGAGACTAATATAGACTTGGAGAAAAACGTGGGAACAAAACGCAAAAGAAAACGCCAAAAAACCGATAGTTTGGCACGACGTATTGCCTTGTTCTTGATAACAGCTATTATTATTGCTTTATTGGCAACTGGTTTTTTTGTTTATCGATATGTTGATAGCGCTGTCGGAGCACTTGATAGCACATCAACAGAGTACGTTACCGTTGAAATTCCAGAAGGTTCAGGAAACAAATACATCGGACAAATTCTAGAAAAATCTGGTGTTATCAAGAGCGCAACTGTCTTTAATTACTATACAAAATTCAAAAATTATAGTAATTTCCAAAGTGGCTATTATAACTTACAAGCTAGTATGGATTTAGAGGAAATCTGTAAACTTCTTAAACAAGGTGGGACCGCAGAGCCAGAAGAACCTTCTCTAGGAAAAATTCTGGTGCCAGAAGGCTATACCATTAAACAAATTTCAGAAGCTGTTACAAAAAATACAGCGGATGATGATTCATCAACATCTTTCACAGCAGATGACTTTTTGTCGGTTGTTCAAGATGGATCTTTCATTTCAAAAATGGTTGAAAAATATCCGAAATTATTAGCGAATTTACCAAGTGCAGATGAGGCGACGTATCAATTAGAAGGTTACCTTTTCCCAGCTACTTATAGCTACTATGAAGATACAACCATGGAAGATTTGGTTGAGCAAATGATTTCAACAATGGATTCGTATATGTCTAGTTACTATGATACGATTTCTGAAAAAGGTATGACTGTCAATGAAGTGCTTACGCTAGCCTCATTGGTTGAAAAAGAAGGTTCAACAGATGATGACCGTCGCAATATTGCAAGTGTCTTTTACAACCGTTTAAATGCTAACATGGCTCTTCAAAGTAATATTGCTATTTTGTATGCTATGGGCAAACTTGGTGAAGAAACGACATTATCAGCGGATGCAAGTATTGACACATCCATTGATTCACCGTATAATGTTTATACCAATACTGGTTTGATGCCTGGTCCAGTTGATAGTCCAAGCTTGTCAGCTATTGAGGCGACTATTAATCCCGCTTCAACGGATTACTACTATTTTGTAGCCGATGTGAATACAGGAGCTGTTTATTACTCAGAAACCTATGAAGAGCATGAAGCAAATGTTGAAAAATATGTTAATAGTCAATTAGATGAATAATAAATACTGACAAACATGGTGTGCTTCACATCATGTTTGTATTTGTAGATTATCCAAATAAATTTTAGAAAAGAGATAGAAAATGGCAGAAAAAACTTATCCAATGACCCTCGCTGAAAAAGAACAACTCGAACAAGAATTAGAAGAATTAAAATTAGTTCGTCGTCCAGAAGTTGTCGAACGTATTAAAATTGCACGTTCATATGGTGACCTTTCTGAAAACTCAGAATACGATGCTGCTAAAGACGAACAAGCTTTTGTTGAAGGACAAATCCAAATTTTAGAAACTAAAATTCGCTATGCTGAAATCATTGACAGCGATGCTGTTGCCAAAGATGAAGTAGCGATTGGTAAAACTGTTACTGTTGAAGAAGTTGGTACAACTGATAAAGACGTTTACCATATCGTCGGTGCAGCTGGTGCTGATATCTTCTCAGGACGTATTTCTAACGAAAGCCCAATTGCGCAAGCTTTAATTGGTAAAAAAACAGGTGATATTGTTACTATCGAATCACCTGCAGGAAGCTACGACGTTAAAATCGTTAGTGTTGAAAAAACAGCTTAATAAAGTCAGAGCCCCACAAAGGGCTTTTAGAATGTAGATAAACCTATTTTTAACTGAGATAAGTTATAAATAATTATTGTCTCTGTTTGTTTTCAGGATTATTTGCGAGTGAAGCGAGCAAGAAAATGATACTTTGTGCCGCTTAAACAATCTGGGAGATTGTTAGAGATCTTATCTAGAAATAAAAAAGCGAGGAACCTAAGGGAAGTATCGAAAAAGACTTTTTCTTGAAGTTAAAAATTAAAAAGGAACAGGAAGTGCTAAACTTCCTGTTCCTTTTGGTTTTAGTTTTATTATTTACGTTTACGTTGTTTACCAGCGTTGCGGTTGCTTTTCTTAGGTTTGTTGCTAAGTTGTGCATTGTTAGCAGCTGGTGTTACGTCTTTACGAACTTTTGATTTGTAAGTTTTTGGTGGATTTTTTTCAAATTCAGCAGCAATTTTCTGACGAAGTTTTGGTTTGATGATGAGCATAGTAATCAATTGTTGGATGATTGAGAAGAAACCACCGACTAACCAATAAAGGAGAACACTTGCTGGCATGCTCATACCGAAGAATACCATCATAAGTGGCATAGCGTACATCGTACCTTTCATCGCAGCACGTTGTTCTTCAGCAACACCTTGCATAGACAACCATGATTGGAAGAGGTACAAGACGGCGATAACGGCTGTTAGAGGGATACTGCGTGTGCCAAGGTCTATTCCTAAGAAAGTACTTTCAGAGACACCTTGTGTGTATTGCGCAGCAAAATACATTGCTGAGAAGAATGGCATTTGGACGAGAAGTGGGAGACATCCCATACCACCAAGCATATTGATGCCATTTTCTTTTTGGGCAGCCATCAATTCTGTTTGGGCAGCTAATTTTTCTTCTTGTGTTGTTGCATTACGCATACGCTCGTTGATTGGTTCAAAGATTGGTTTAAGATAAGCCATCTTTTCAGATTGATAGCTTGCTTTCCAAGATTGGTAAAGTCCGAGCGGTAGAATAATACAACGAACAATGATAGTTACTAAGATAATAGCTAAACCAAAGCCAAGTCCAACATTATTAGCAAAATATTGGATAAGTTTTGCCATTGGTTCACCAAGAATGTACCAGATAGTACCAGTAGGATTACCATTTGAATCACGACTGACACAACCAGTTAGTAAGAACAATAACGATAAGCTGAGTCCTGAAAAGAGGACACGATTTAGTTTCTTTTTCAATAGATTATTTCCTTTTATTATAATACCCTACTATTTTACTGTTTTTTGGGCAATTTCTCAATACATCTGTAGTCTTATTTTTTAGTGTATTAGTTGACAATGCGAAAATCAGTGAAATCTTCGAAATTAGCAATTTTAACATCAACATAGGTAACCTTTGACCATTGTGAAGGACCTTTGCGAATTTCTTGGATGAATTTAGCTATTTTAGCTGAGTCCTCGGATTGAGCGAGAATTTCTACGGTGCCATCGTCATTATTCCAAACGCGACCATAAATATCCCCGAGTTCAAGGGCTAGGGCATAAGTCGAATAACGGAATCCAACACCTTGAACACGCCCTGAGACAATTAAGCGTACTTTTTTCATCTCACTTTCCTCCTTATAAATACTTGTTAACTTTATCTAGTTTTATTATAACATAAGCAGTTTATGACTGCTTATGTTATAATAGTCATAAAGTTAAAAAAAGAATAGTTAAGTAAGATTACTGATTAATGATTACTGGAATTGGTAGTTGTTAACTCAAAAATTAGTGAGGAATATATGTCCGAAAAACGTCCAAGACTTGAAGATGTAGCTGCTTTGGCGGGTGTTTCCAAAACAACTGTTTCCAGAGTTTTAAATAATAGGGGATACTTAAGTAAAGAAACAATTCAAAAAGTTAATGATGCAATGAAAGAAATAGGCTATCAGCCAAATATTATTGCACGACAATTCTATACACAAAAGACTAACTTAGTCGGACTTATCTTCCCTACTATTAATAACCCATTCTTTGCGCAACTAGAAGCTGAAATGGAACTTCTTTTGTACAAAAAAGGATATAAAGTTTTAATTGGTAATTCACAAAATGATCCAGATAAAGAAGAAGATTATTTGAATCAATTACTGAGTCATCAGGTTGATGGTTTAATTGTTGGGGCGCATAACCAGGGGTTAAGTGAGTATCAAAACAGAAACTTACCAATTGTTTCTATTGATAGAATTATGAATGAGGATATTCCTGTTATTTCTTCGGATAATTACCAAGGTGGGAGGATAGCTACAGAAAAACTAATTTCTGCTGACTGTCAGTATATCGTACATACTAATGGTCCTATAGAATTACAGACACCAGCTCAGAAGCGTCGTATTGGTTATGAAGATACCATGATAGAACATGGATTGACACCAATAACTTATCATCTTGACTTTAATATTAGTCAGGAAGAAAAAAGGGAGTGTCTACGTCACATTTTTGTAGAACATCCGGAAGTTGATGGTATTTTTGCATCTAATGATACTGATGCAGCTATTTTGTTATCTTTAGCACAAGAATTTGACCGTAATGTTCCAAATGATTTAAAAATTATTGGATATGATGGTGCAGATATGGTACGCTTATTACTCCCCCATCTTTCGACTATTCAGCAGCCTATCAATGAGATGGCTGAACTAGCAGTAACCATTTTAGATAATCGGATTAATGGTAAAGGTGACGAAACTACTTCATATACATTACCGGTGAAACTGATTGAAGGTAAAACTTGTTAAATATAAGCAGAAGTAATTAATATTTTTTACAACAGACTCTACATTCTATTTATATGAGAATGTAGAGTTTTTTGCTTGTTTTTACAAGTATATAAAATGTCACATTATTCCTAAAATAATAAGTTAGTATTTGGGTTAAGTCAATGGTGCTACTGGCTAAGATTTTTTTATTTTTTTTGCAAAAAAATATATCAACCGGTTGACATATGAAAATGTAAGCGTTATAATATAACTAACTTCTAGAGGAAAACGATTACATTATATGTTAACCGGTTGATATAAAAAGAGGATAATTATGAATGAAATGACTGTTACTAACCAACGTTATCGCCTTAACTATCATTTAATGGCCAAATCAGGATGGATTAATGATCCTAATGGTTTATCATATTTTAAGGGGTATTACCATATCTTTTATCAATATTATCCATATGACTCTGAGTGGGGGCCAATGCATTGGGGACATGCTAGAAGTAAAGATTTGGTTCATTGGGAAACACTACCAGTTGCTTTAACACCAGGAGAAAGTGAAGATGGCTGCTTTTCAGGTAGTGCGATTGAGTATGATGGAAAATTATGGTTGATTTATACTGGTCACCATTATACTGATCCAACAGATCAAGAACAATTTTATGAAGATCAGAATCTTGCCTACAGTACTGATGGTATCCATTTTACAAAATATGAAGGTAACCCTGTTTTGAGAACACCTGTCGGTAACACCAAACATTTTAGAGATCCAAAAGTTTGGCAAGATAGTGATAATTTCTATATGGTTTTGGGAAGTCAAGAGGAGAATGGATTAGGTAGAGCGTTGCTATATCGTTCTAAAAATTTAATTGATTGGGAATTTATTTCAGTATTATCACAAGCTATCGATTGTGATAGAGAAGGTTTTATGTGGGAATGTCCAGATTTCTTCAGATTAAATGGAGAAGATGTTTTACTAATGTCGCCACAAGGAGTCCAAGAAGATGGTGATAAATACCGTAACCTGAATCAGACAGGCTATTTACTTGGACAATTAGATGACAACAATGGTGTCTTCCATCGTGGGGAGTTTTTCGAGATTGATAATGGTCATGATTTCTATGCAACTCAAACTTTACTGACACCAGATGGACGTCGTGTTATGATAGCTTGGATGAATGCCTGGGATTCTCCGATGTATGAAAAAGAAGATGGTTGGGCAGGAGCTTTAACATTACCAAGAGAATTGGTTATTCGTGATGGTCGACTTTGTCAGTTGCCAATTAAAGAATTAAAAACTTTGCGCGAAAAGATATTATTTGATGGAAAACTTGAAAAAGATGTGCCTTATACTTTAGAAGATAGCAGTGAAATTATTATTGATGCTCAACATATTAATTCTGGTCAATTCTTAAGTCTTTTTGATGGTAGTAATAGTTTAAAAATATCCGTTGATCGTGATGGTGATCGAATTATTTTAAATCGAACAACTACTGATGGTGAACGTGTCGCTCATATGTCATTATCTGATAGCTTGTCTTTACATATTTATGTAGATAGTAGCTCTGTTGAAATTTTCATGAATCAAGGAAGTGTCACTTTTACAGAAAGGATGTATTGGCAGGATAAAATTAACCTAAGCCTGTTAGCAGACTGTGATAATCAATCACGTATCTATCAATTGGAAAGAAATGCAAATAGTTACTAAGATTTGAGAGGTAAATTATGAGTAATTTAAAAAAGTATACTGCTAATCCGTTTTATATGAGCAATTCCTTGATGATTCTTTTATTCTTTACAGGTTGGGGAATTTGGTGGTCATTTTTTCAAATTTGGTTAACAACTAAGCAAGGCTTTTCAGGAACACAAGTTGGAACAATCTATTCTTTCAATTCAGCTATAACATTGATTTTAATGTTTGTGTATGGTTCACTACAGGATAAGCTTGGAATCAAAAAAAATCTATTAATTTTTTGTGTTGCTTGTGAAGTATTTTTAGGTCCTTTCTTTACTTGGGTTTATGTTCCTCTATTAAAAAGTAATTTTATTGTCGGTGCTTTAATTGGTTCTATTTACCTTTCAGTAGCTTTTCTTGCTGCTTCACCAACTTTTGAAGCTTTAGCAGAACGAATGAGTCGTCGTTTTGGTTTTGAATATGGTCAAGCACGCGCATGGGGATCTTTTGGTTATGCTGTTGCGGCTTTAATCGCAGGCTTCATGTTTACACTAAATGCCTATTTGATTTTTTGGATTGGTTCAGTATTTTCAATTGTATTATTACTTGTTTTGCTTTTTGTTAAACCAGAAAATGACACAGCTATCGTTACAAAATATGAAAGTAAATCTGATAACCAAGATGTCAATAATTCACCATCGCTACTAGAAATTTTGAGTGTGTTCAAGATGCCTGATCTTTGGAAAATTGTTATTTTCATCAGTATGAGTTGGACTTTCTATACTGTTTTTGATCAACAAATGTTTCCTGAATTTTTCACTACATTCTTTGGAACAGAAACAGCAGGTCAACAAGCTTATGGTGTTCTTAACTCTTTAGAAGTATTCTTAGAATCAATTATGATGGGAATTATTCCAATTATGATGAGAAAGACAGGGGTTCGTAAAAGTCTATTGATTGGATTGGTTATTATGGTTCTACGTATTGGTGGCTGTGGTTTGGTAACTAATCCTCTTGGTGTATCAATCATTAAGCTTTTACATGCTCCAGAAACTGCAATTTTTATTCTTGCAATGTTCCGTTATTTTACCCTACACTTTGACACGCGTATTTCGACGACACTTTATATGGTAGGGTTTCAAATTGCTGCACAAGTTGGACAGATTATTTTTTCAACGCCATTTGGATTATTACATGATAAAATTGGCTATCAACCAACTTTCTTAATTGTGGCAGGTATTGTATTCATTTCTGCGATATATGCTTTCTTTGTTTTAAAAAAGGACGATCAAGATGTTTATGGACAACCTTTGGAAATAAATTAAACACTACACTAAATCTCCTATTTAGGAGATTTTTTGTTATAATGTAAGCATGCAAGTAGTTATAACCTCAAAATCGAATAATCTCATTAAAAAGGCTAAAAAGTTATTGAAAAAAAAGTATCGTGACCATTCTTATTTAATTGAAGGTTGGCATCTTTTTGAAGAAGCGGAAAAAGCAGGGGCAGAATTTTTAAATATTTTTGTTCTTGAGGACTATGCTGACCGCGTCAGCCATTTTTCAATGGTAACATATGTAACACCTGAGATTTTAAAAGAATTAACGGATTCTAAGACACCGCAGGGGATCATTGCTGAACTTGCTATGCCAAGCCTGCCTTTAGAGAATTTAAAGGTAGGGCGATATTTGGTACTGGAAGATGTTCAAGACCCAGGAAATGTGGGAACGATGATTCGTACAGCAGATGCCGCTGGTTTGGACGGTGTGTTGATTTCAGAAAAATCAGCTGATATTTACAATCAAAAAACGCTACGTTCCATGCAGGGTAGCCATTTTCATTTACCGATTTGGCGTACTAATGTGTATGAGGCTTGTCAGAAGTTACAAAATCTTGATGTACCGCTGATTGCCACAACACTTTCCAAAGAGTCTGTGTCTTACAAGACCGTTGAGCACAATGGAAATTTTGCGCTTGTCATGGGAAATGAAGGTAATGGTATCTCAGATTCAATGACAAAGCAAGCTGATATTTTGGCACATATTATTATGCCTGGGCAAGCAGAAAGTTTAAATGTTGCTGTGGCAACAGGAATTGTCCTTTTTCAGTTGATTTAATTTGAAAATTGCGGTGCAGGAAAAGTAATTTTTGAGAACTTATTTTCAGTTTAATTTAAGGTCATATGCTATAATTAGAGCGAAAGAAGGTGATTCTGCATGGAAGCATATAAAAAAGATAAAGAGTTTATGGAGCTTGTTGGTCATCTTATCCAACACCCTCGTTTTCAAAAATTAGATAATATTCCACAGCATCACTATTCGACGCGTATGGAACATTCTATTAATGTGGCTTATACGAGCTACAAGATTGCCAAAAAAATTGGTTGGGATGAAAAATCCACGGCGCGAGGAGGACTTTTACACGATTTCTTTTATTACGATTGGCGAGAAACGAAATTTAATAAAGGCCATGCTTGGGTACATCCGAGAATTGCTGTGCGTAATGCCAGAAAATTGACTACACTAAATAAACGTGAGGAAGATATTATCTTGAAACATATGTGGGGAGCAACAATTGCTCCACCGCGTTATAAAGAAGGTTATATCGTGACAATGGTGGATAAATATTGGGCTGTCAAAGAAGCCATTACCCCATTTCGTAATCGTTTTAATAAGAGAAAGCGTTACAGTCGTAAAATTTTACCTAGTAATCATCGCTAGAATGGATTGAGTTTAGAAGGATTTTCTAATAGTAAGAGAGGAGATTTCATGAATCATAACGATGTTATTTACACACAGACAGATAGTGCACTGAATCGTTTCTTTGCCAAGATTTACGGTTTGGTCGGAGTTGGAATTGGGTTATCAGCTTTGGTATCGTTTTTGATGCTATATGTGTTTACTGATAACATGATTAATATTATTGTTTACCATCCATTTGTTTATTATGTTGCTATCTTTTTAGAGCTTGCTTTGGTTTTCTTAGCTAGTAATGCTGCTCGTAAAAATACGCCTGCTGCTCTGCCGTTGTTTCTATTTTATTCGGCATTAAATGGCTTTACGCTTAGTTTTGTTATTGTGGCATATACGCAAGCAACGGTTGTTCAAGCCTTTGTTTCATCAGCTTTAGTCTTTGGTGTTATGGCTGTTATCGGAACTTTTGTTAAAAAAGATTTGTCTGGAATGGCTAAGGCACTTATGGCAGGGTTGATTGGTATCATTATTGCTAGTTTGGTCAATATGTTTATTGGTTCAGGCACAATGAGTTATATCATTAGTATCATTTCAGTTTTGATTTTCTCTGGTTTGATTGCTTATGATAATCAAATGATTAAACGTGTTTATGAGAGCACTGGTGGTAATGTTGGTGATGGTTGGGCAATTTCAATGGCCTTAAGTCTTTACCTTGATTTTATTAACTTGTTCTTGAGTTTGCTTCGTATTTTTGGAAATGACGATTAATATGATGAAAAGGAGTTGGTGCAGTTCAATCTGTATCGGCTTCTTTTATTTTTAGGGGATTTCCATTGGTGATTTTGGCGCTTTGTGTTATAATAGTCCTAATATTTTGAAAATTCGAGGGATAAATATGAAAACACCTTTTATTTCAGCTGAAGAGCTCCAAAAAATTACTGATGCATTTCCAACGCCATTTCATCTTTATGATGAAATGGGTATTCGTGAAAAAGCTCGCGCCTTAAACAAAGCTTTTGCTTGGAATAAGGGGTTCAAGGAGTATTTTGCGGTTAAGGCAACACCGACACCTGCGATTTTGAAGATTCTTCAAGAGGAAGATTGTGGTGTAGATTGTGCGACAGAAGTGGAATTATTGATGAGTCACAAGCTTGGTTTTACCGATATTATGTTTTCATCGAACGATACTCCTGCGCGTGAATTTAGATATGCTAAAGAAATCGGAGCAACGATTAATCTTGATGCTTATGAGCATATTGCTTTCTTGAAAGAAGCGGCTGGGCTTCCTGAAACCGTTTCGCTTCGTTACAATCCAGGAGGTGTTTTTGCTCTTGGAACAGATATTATGGATAACCCCGAAGAATCTAAATTTGGGATGACTAAAGCCCAATTGATTCAAGGGTTCAAAGATTTGAAGGCAGAAGGCGTCAAAAACTTTGGTATTCATTCATTTCTTGCTTCAAATACAGTCACAAATGATTACTATCCTGAATTGGCGCGTCAATTATTTGAATTGGCAGTTGAGGTTAAAGAAAAAACAGGTGTAGCTGTCAGCTTTATCAATTTGTCTGGTGGTGTTGGGGTCAACTATCGTCCCGAACAAGAACCAAATGACATTGCTGTGATTGGTAAAGGCGTTCATCGTGTCTTTGATGAGGTGTTGATTCCAGCTGGACTTGGTGATGTCAAAATATTTACCGAACTTGGTCGCTTTATGTTGGCGCCGCATGGTTTACTTGTAACCAAAGTTCGTCATCGTAAACAAACTTATCGAACTTATATTGGAGTCGATGCGTCAGCAGTTAACCTGATGCGCCCTGCCATGTATGATGCTTATCATCATATCACTAACGTGTCTAATCCTAATGGCAAACTTGAAGTGGTTGACGTTGTCGGCTCACTTTGTGAAAACAATGATAAATTTGCAAAACAGCGTGAATTGCCAGAAGCGCGTGTTGGTGATACGCTTGTGGTTCATGATACTGGTGCGCATGGTTTTTCAATGGGCTATCAGTATAATGGTCGCCTACGTTCAGCCGAAATCCTTTACCAAGAAGACGGTGGTGCTCGCTTAATCCGCCGTGCAGAAACACCAGAAGATTATTTCGCAACTATCGAAGGATTTGATTTCGATAACTAACATACCACCATAAAGCACTCGCTTGTGCAATCAAAGTATTGATTAGCATAAAGCGGGTGTTTTTTAGTTAAAAATATAATAAAAATCTGATTATCCGCTAAAACACAGTATCTATCAGCATTTTCAAGGAAATAAATACATCAACTTACTACTTATTTACTACCATTGAATGAGCCTTGATACGCAAAGTTTTCCTAGATATGGTACAGCATATCAGTATTGAAACAGGAAAAATTGAATAACTCATAGACTATGGAATACCTAAAATGACGTTCCATCTCTATTTTATTACCCAAAATGAAAGTAGCATTAGATTTATGAAAAAATATTGAAACGATTGTGTGCGGGCGTACTTGCCCTAGCGACTGTCGTTACCACCTTATCGAGTACATCTGTTCATGCGGAAAGTAAACAATACTGGGCGCAATCCAATGAGCGTGTCTCTATCGTTGAAAAAATAATGAATGACGATTTGGAGGTAATGACTGACACAGTCTATAAAGGAATTATCCGCGCTAGCAGGATATAAAATGACCTATCCATTGACAATCAAAGCTGGCGAAAAGTATTTTAAGTACGAATAAAAGGTAAAACTTGCCAATCCAGTAGCCGATACGGTATCAGGAAAAAACTATACGGGTGCAGATGTGGACTGGTATGTAAAGGCAGAGGATATTGTGTTGAAG
>ERZ773269.81-NODE-81-length-95756-cov-11.775833_pt1 | contig 95756 bp, 90 predicted proteins | sample MGYA00511958_ERZ773269 | MGnify/ENA primary metagenome ERZ773269 (study PRJEB29015, sample SAMEA2737761) | human gut metagenome | biome: human gut; feature: human-associated habitat; material: faeces | place: China | collected 2012 ... | reverse complement strand
TAAAGGACATGTGTTCATAAAGGTCATCAATATAGAAGCTTGTCAGTACCTTTTCAAACTCTTCTTTAGTCCAATAAGCTACAGTTGCTCGTCCTTTAGAAATTGCATCCGTTTGTTTGGATACATTCACTTCTAGGTACTGTATTTTGACTGCATAGTCTAAAGTTTTTCTAAACGCTCCATAAATCATGGAAGCATAGTTTTGAGAATATTGGTCATGGGTCAAGAGATAGACTCTAAATTTCTCACAGTTTGTTAGCGTGATGTCCCGTAGCCTAATTTTTCCAAACCTCTGAACTAACAATTTTAATGCAGGTTGTTTAGAAATCCATGTCCCTTTTTCAACACTTTTCTCATACATTGGCAAATAGTGTTCTTTCATAAACCGTTCATAGGTTATATCATAATCGCTGTAACTTTTCACTTTATGATATTCTAATTTAATTTTGGTAACTTCCTCGTAAGCTTCTTTAGCTGTACGAAACGGATTTCCTTTTGTCGATTTAGAAGATTTTTTCTGAATTCGTTTCCCTGTAATTCTATCTACTCCCAGTTTTACACTATAGTAATAGAACCCAGTCTTATCATTTTTAAATACACAAGGATACTTTGTTTTACTCATCTGACTTCCCCCTCAAATTGTACTCCTATTACTTTTTCTACAGCATACGCAGGTACAACACCACAACGTTTATTGAGGTAAAATTCATACCCATTTTCCACAAGCCAAGCTTTAGCTTGTTTAATAATGCCTTTGGCTGTATGTTGTTTATAACCCAGTTTCATTAATACTGTGTAATCTATCATTTGCATTTTAATACTCCCTTAATATCCCAAATTCCAAGGCAGTTCTTTTCCATCCTGCTGGTAATTCTATGCAGTACATAGGAAATCGGTTACTTTCAATGATGAGATATTTTGTCAATCGTCGTTTATCGGTAACTAATTTATCTTGACTTTTCAATAACTGAACTGCTTTTTCTATGTTAGATATAGAAAAATCTTTTTTCAGTACTTTTTCCATCTCATCTCTAAAGAAGAAAGCTCGGTACGTCCCTTTGTTCTGCTTAATAACTCCTACCTTATTTCCCCCTCTACTATAACTGTCCTTAATATGGAACAAGTTAGGATGTGACAAGGTATAGGTCACTAATTTATCATACAAATTATTTGGGATTTCTCCTCGTTTATCTAGTGCTACTTTTTCCGTCTCCACTAAAAAGTCACGTACTTTTTCTACAGTGATGTCTATGTTCAGCAATTCTTTAATTAAAATTGCTGAAGTATAGATTATCGCATAGGAAGCACCGATACGAGTTTTAAATTCAGTATCTGGAAGTTTTTCCAATAATTCAGTATATGCTGAACTATAAACTTCACTTATGTAATGAGCTCCTTTCTCATGTTTAAAAAGTTTTGTCATGAATGTATAGCTAGCCACTCCATAACACTGTGAGCATTTTAATTTAATTGCATCAGCAACTTCTCCGTTTTTAGTCCATCCTCTATCTGATGTTAATTCTAAGTACCTCATATGTAAACCTTGGTTTGAGTTAAGATAGTTTGCCATAGGGATTTCTGAGGTAGTAGCGATGACTGTATTAAACCTAAACTGCTGATGTAAAGTAGAGGCTGAATTTAATCTTAGACGGCTTTGACCTTGTCCTATCTGGTACAGTAATTCTGATAGGTCAGAGCTTTTTGAAGCTGATAATTCATCTATTGTTGTTACAACTCCTTTATTTTCATTTAATATAGCTAATAAAGCATTTTGAGTAGCACTAAAAGAATACATAGTTTCTGTCGGTTTAGCATAGATACTATTTATTAAGTGTAGAGCTGTTGTCTTACCGCTCGTAGACTGACCATAAAAATTGATGATTAGACTACCAATGTCTGGTTTGTCTGTAACTGAAAGATATCCTAGAATGATTGAACTGAACCCCACGCATAGAGCAATCTCCATATTGGTTTCTAATACATTATCTATGACCATTTGTTTCCAGTCCTTAAATGTTCCCTGTGATGATATTTTAAATAATGAGTCATCGGCTAATAGACTTACTTCGCTATCCCCATAATTTTTATTCAACCTAAACGTTAGTTGGTCTAAGTTATTTTTCTTCCATCCCACATAGGAATGGGTATTTTGGATAGGAGCAAGATTTATCTGATAATCCAAATACTCCAGTACTTTTTGAGGTGCTGACCCTAAAATAATTCCATAATTAGTCAAATCAGATAGTTTGTAAGGCGATAGAATACTAGCTGATATTTTCTGAGTACCTTTCCTATCTTGAATGAGATACTGTAACTCATATTGAAATTGGTTTGTATCAACATTAAGAAAGCTTTGAGATATAAAGAAAGGTGTAGATGAAAGAGTTTCAATCTTTTTATCACTGAATTTCTTAATCCCTGATTTACTAATCTCATAGTCCCCGTAAGTATATTTTTCTCCTGCAAGTAAACCATCTAAAGTTGGAACTTCTTTACTTGAAGGTTTTACTCCTAATAGGAATTCTTTAGGACACGGGTATTTAGTCATGAAATCATTAATTGTTTTACTGGAACAACTTTCATGAAGACACTTAAACCGACATCTTCCATATTTAGTAATAGTAAAACTTGCTCCATTTTTGTTATTAGAGTGATTTTTTAATGGACAACATTTGAATGGGTACAGTTCATTACCATATTCGTCTTTTTTAGGTGTAGAGAACTCAAAATTATAATGCTCTAACCACTCCTTTCCTCTTGCTACTATGTAGGGAATTTCTTCATAGACTTCTGGATTGTTAACTACTACTTCTTTCTCCTCAAGAGAGTCTCTTAATAGTTTAAGTAATAAATTTAAGTCCTCATTATTTAAACCATCTGGTATCTCGCTAGGTATTTTTAGTAATTTACTTTGGCGATATGGCCTTTCAGAAATATTCTCCCCTTTACAATTGACAGTTCCATACAGACGTGTAATACGACTAGGATTATATACTGTAGTATCAATTTTAGATTCTTTGTTTGAGAATTTCTTAGAAAGCAAGTTCAAAAACGCCTTTACCGTAACTTTTGCACTGTTTGCTGGTATAAAGTTTAATGGAACTAATAAGTGCATACCATTTCCTGAATCTGCAACAATGATATTCTTTTGTGCGAAGCCATTAGTCTCAAACCATTCTAAAATATTATTAGTCATCGTAATAGCTGATTGCTTTTCTGATTCTGTAGCGCAGGTGCCACTTGGTCGTTCTGGGTCTACATCAATCAACATAAAACGATAGGAGGAAATATTGCTATCTTTGATTGCTATGCTTCCTGTTTCACAGTCATCATCAATCTCATTGAATGTTGTATAGTAAGCAATCTTTATATCATTTGACACAACTGTAGGCACATCAATATCATCAATTTGACACACTTGATTTTCAGTTTTTCCCCCACCTAATAGGCGTAAGTTAATTTTACGAATACCATAATCGCTTAATACACCTATAGTTTTTTGTACTTCTGATATAATCATATCTTGCGATATTTCATTTCGACGCACTTGACGCACGTAATTGGTAGTAATATTATTATCTTTCATAATAAGTACCTCTGATAAAAATTATTTCCTCTTTTTCAAAAGGTACATAGATTATAAGACATCTTTATCATAAAAAAAGCCCTCTTGCATGGGTGTAGGAAGAGGGTTGACAATATTAAACTTTTATGATATAGGGAAGAAGGGGATTAGTTCATAAGGAATATCTTTATTTACAAAAAAGTCTGCAATATCCTTATCTATATATCGATAGGCTTGCTCTAAGGGTTGAATCCATTGATATTCCTCTAGGTCTTTTCTTACATGTGTTTTTTTAATAGCATCTACTAATGAAAGTGATTTGCTTGAAATTTGACTACTTAGATAGGATTTCTCCTCAATTTCCTGTCGTAGCTTTGGCGAAATGTTAAATACAAATAAACTTAAAATGAGCTCCTCGGTCTGTTTCCTTTCTTCTGGTGTCATCTTCTTTAGATTGTCAAATACTTCATTTTCCTTTAGAAGTGCTTTATCTTCATCTTTTATAAGAAATTCTTTTGTATTAACTGACTGCTCAAAAAATTTAGAAACTATAAGTTTTTTCTCTTGAATGACATCTTGGTAAAAATTACTCTTATCTATATATTTATCTTGAAGTGATTCAAAGTATTCGGAAGAATCCTCAAATAATTCCAGTTCATCAAGTCCGAAAATAAGCATTGATAATAAAAAATCATCTTTTAACAGACTATCCCATTTTTGAATGACTAGTTGTTCCTTTTTATACGCAAAAGTACGATTAAACATTAGATAAAAATCATTTAATAGCCCATTTAAATTATAGAATGAAATGAGCATAAATAGAAGATAAGCTACTGGTTTAGGTACTTGGGTATCATCTATATTATTGCGATTATACTTTACATATTTATCTAATTTACTCAAATTATCTAGTGCATCGGGAAAACCTTCCTTGTCTAGTCTCTTGATAATATCCTCAAATAACTCATGGTAATCCTCTTGAATTTTTTTTGAGCTTTTCAGAACGATAATGCAAGCAAGTAACCTTCTGTAAAAATAATTATTATGCTTAGTATTAAAATTCCCTACTGTTACTTTTCTTACCATTATCCCTTGTTTAGATTCTTTTTGTTTTTCATTCACATAAAAAATATTTTCTTTTATTTCTCTTATTGTTATCGTCATAATGTTATTCCTCTCTATTCATAGTATACCACTTTTCTCTTACTTGACTAGCTAATGGATGAAAACAATTTTCTTGATGCTTATCTGTTAAATACTTGATTCTTTCATTCAATTGATTATTTTCTAGTAAAGTGTATACGTCACTGAGTCGTTGAGCCACTTGTTTATTTTTAAAAGGTAATGAGCCATAAGCAAATATTACCTCGGATGATTCTTTCACGCACTCTAATATGTGGTCGTCATTATCCACATTAGTCGCTTTCAAATAGTTTTTCTTATCAATCTTATATTTAGAAAATAAATTAACACTATAGAAACCTCCATATCCTAACTTATGAATATTGTTAGTTATCAACATCATAGTCATATCATCTTCTACTAAATTACTAGAACTGGGATAAAGAGTCAAGACTGTTACCATGGGTTTGTTACTCCATTGTTTACTTAGAACATAGCGATGATGTCTATTACTGGACTCTATAATTTCTATTTTGATACTGACATTTGACTGTTTTTTGACCATTGAATCCCTCCTATTCAGCTTAATTTATTGGTGCGATGCATTGTTAGGTTAACACTAAAATAATAGTATTCAGTGCTAATTTTATCGTCCTTTCTAATCTATAATATATTCTCACAGTCTAGTTTTCTACGAATAATCAGCGTATTAATTTCCCTGTCTCTCATAGCAAAAACCTCATTCACATAATATGGCATAATAAAAGACACAGAACTATTTAAAGTACTGTGTCTATTTTACTATTTTAGATAACTCAAATAATGCTAACTATAACTTATTTTAAATCTACATTATTAGATTATATCACATTATTATTTGTATTTTCACTCCTTGTTAGATAAATGATATAAATACTATCATTTTTTTGCAAAGGGAACAATAAAAGAAACTGCACTATAAAGCACTGTGTTTCTAGGTATGACGACACTTACTAGTTACGATTACTAAAGTCTAGGAATATTTTCCAATCTTTTGGAAGTTGCTCACCATACTTCTCTTTTCGATAATATAGATAATTTGCCTTACGACCAACTAAGAAACAAAATAGGATATTTAGAATCATTCCGAAAAAAGGTAATAAAGCAGTTGCGCAAACTATTAATGCTAATTGCCACAAACCTTTTGACACTAACCAAATTGGGCAAATAAGAAATGATGGCCAATTAAACTTTCCTTGATATTGTTCATTACTATTTTCTATAGCAGAAAACTCAGCTTGATAATATTGAGGATATGAGCTATAGGAAGTACCTGTATTCTTAAAACGAGAGGTTTCTTTCTTATTTACTTTACTATTAACTCTTACACCACATGATGTACATATTTCTTGTTCCTCTGTAGTTTCAGATCCACAATGCTGACAAAAATTATGAGCGTTTAAAGGTTTAATACCACAAGACGTGCATATTTCAGCTTTCTCATGAATTTTACTTCCACAACCTTTACAGAACATATTAGTACTTTCGTTCACATTAGAACTGCTAGATACATTTTTTTCAAGATTAACTCCACACGCTACACAAACAACTTGTTCTGGATTTGTGTCAACCCCACAATTATAACAGTACGCATTTCCAAGTTGTGGATTTACCCCACAACTTAAACAGTATTCAGCATTTTTATTTACTTCTTTACCACATGTTTTACAAAACATCTTTTTTACACTCCATTTTTATTTTTATATAATTTTACTTCTTGTATAACTCTATTAATATGCCTAGTAGAATAGCCATACTTCTTTGCTATGTCTCTTGAATTATTTCCGTCATACTCGGAAGACACTATTCTTTGTAACCCCTCCTTTGATAATAATCTCATGGGGAAACTAATATAAGCTCCTTTATAATGAGTGTATAGACGAAAAGCATTTTCTTTCCCTATTAATATAGCTAACTCCATATAAAGTTTACTCCAATCATCAGGTTTTGTCTCTTCTAATGTCATTCTTAATTTTCTCCTATATCTAAATTAAACTATCCTTTCTAAGACAAATCAATAGTACAATGACCTAGACAAAAGTTTCATAAAAGGGTAATATTTGTCATTAAGTATTTCTCTTTATCTCATTCTTTTTTGTATAATATAAACTGTCTGTCTTGATATACCGTTTTCCTTAGCAATTTGTGTGACTGGAAGTCCTTCATCCAGCATTCGTTTAATATTTTGATAGATTAGCCTATCCTTAGCATTTTTAGCATTTTCATGATACTGTATGGGACGTCCCTTATAAACTCCACGCTGTTTAGCTAATTGGATTCCTTGGCGCTGTCTTTCTAAGATTTTTTCACGCTCATTTTGTGCTATATATCCTAATAATGATAGAAACATATCAAACATTGCTGTATCTAGTGTATTATTTCCTGTATCGAAATTTAAAAAAGGTGCATCAAGTATAGTTAACTTGATGCACCTTTGCTGTAATTGTCTAACGATTTCTTTTATGTCTTGGTAATCTCTACCTAATCTATCAAGAGAAGCTACTATAATTTCGTCACCTTCTCTTACAAATTTCAATAGATTCTTTAATTCCTTACGGTTCATATCCTTACCGCTGACTTTTTCACTAAAAACTTTATCTACACAGACTTGTCTCATCATTTCAATTTGTCTGTCTAAGTTTTGGTCTTTAGTAGAAGCCCTTATATATCCTATTTTCATCGGTCCTCCTTTTTTGTCATGTATTTTTTACAATCTCTATTGATAATTTATCTAACTGATTATTGTCAATTATAGGTACACCTATTTTAGACAGATTACTTTTTTCTCTTTAACTCATTCGAAACAGATTTAGCTACTAAAGCTATTACTTCTAAAACTAAGATTAAACCAAACATCTTACTTACCTTTCTTTAAGAAATTTATATTCTAACAACTGGCGTTCCTTTGCCACTCCCAGTAAACTTCCTATTTGAGGAGAATCTAGTAAACTTATGAAGTAAATATATACTGCATCATACATGTAGATATCTACTTTGACTATGTTTCCTTCAAAGACTTTTTGATACTCACTAGGAAGTAGTTTTTCATCTAATTCTATATAGTCAAAAACATTGCTCTCGTAACTGATATTGTCAAATTCAATGTTCTCTTCAACATGCTTAGATAGATAATCTATCGCTATTAATTTTTGATTCATGAAGCACTTGTCCTCTTTTAAAATTCCCTGCTAAATTCCCTGCTAGAATCTGTATTACTTATTAGTAAATCAACACACGGAACGTCTTTATAATTATCGAATGGGAATAAAAACAGAAAAAGCTAAACTTCTTATTTCTTGAAGTTTGGCTTTTAAATTTGTCAGTTTATTTTCCCCACAAAAATTGAATCAGTATTTTATCTACTTCTGGGTTTTCATGTAATTGGCTATGTTGTGCTAGTTTGCCGGTAATTTTCTTTTCTTGATAAGATTTGGCATTGTCTGCAACTAAGTATTTCAAACTGCGAGATGAAGAATTTAAAACAGAACCGTCTGATCCATTTTTATAATCACCATAGATATTCAAAACGTCAATTTGATTTTGTGGGAATACTTCACGTAATGGTAATAATCTTTGGAAAGTTTGCGTGACTTGGTTTGGTTGACCTGTTGTTTTGTCAACTTTCACATCAGATGATAAGCCCATAGCTTCTAAACCGGCAGCAAAATTAGCAATATTCACTTGTTTTTGCAGCTGTGGCAAGTTCTCATCTTGAGCATGTTCTAAAAGATAATACAAAATCGACATATTCCCTAAAGAATGACCTACCATATTCATTTTTGTAAAGCCATACTTTTCTTGTAACTTACTAACTACAGCCTTTGCATAATTTCCAACATCAATGGGATTGCAATTATCTTCGTAATTCACTTCTACGATTGGATTGATAGCACCTTTGGGAATGTCTCCCCTCAACGTAACTGCACCATTTCTATCAACATTTGCTCGAATAACTGTTTTTGTTACTCCTGCTTTTTTTGCTGCATTCGTCATGTGTCGCTCAGCATTGGCACTACTTCCATAACCATGAAAGAATAGGGTTGGAGTAGTTGATTGCACATACTTCTGTTTGTCTAATTTCCCTTCAGCATTGACACGGTAAAATAAAAAAGTAGAAATAGCAATCACAATTGTTAAAATTCCTGTAATTAGGGCTATTTTCTTCATCATGTTTAGCATTTCTTTCTGTGAGATATATTTTTAAGTATAACATGTAACAATCTAAATGACAATTGATTTGTTTGAAATGACGTTTTGGATTTAAGGCGATTTGTTGAATAGTAAAAAAGGAAAGTCCCAAAAACTCCCCTTTAATAAATTATTAAATGTTCTCATCAAACAACAAGTGAACTTTTAAAATCAATTCATTATTTTCGCTTGTTCTGTAGTATCTACACGTTTAGCTACCCAAGCTGTCAAAATTGGTGTTAAAATCGCTGTTACAATAACGGATGCTGTTATTTGGGTGGTAGCTGTAGCTTCAACAGCTTTAAAGGAAGCATCTACAGCCGATAAAGCTGCTGGAGTGGCTATGGCACTAGCTGCTGTACTTGAAATAGCTGCACCAGCAATTCCTGATCCACCTGTAGCTTTATCTGCAAAAATAGCAAAGAAGCCTCCAACTAAGGTTGTAATGATTCCGAGTATAATACCTGGTAAACCACCTTGAATAATTTGCATAAAGCTCATGTTGGCTCCTAAACAGAATCCAACAATGATAATAATTGCTGTCACACCATTTGATAGAACTTTTTTCATATATGGAAAAGCATTTCCTAATGCAATCCCTAAAACAAGTGGTAAAATAGTTCCTACTAAACTCCAAATAGAAATGTTAGCAAGACCAGCACTACTGAGAGCTGCCATTGTCACCATCGGTCCAACACTTAAGGTAGTAATACCAACAGCACCCGCATCAATTTCATTTCCGTAAACTTCTACAATTCCAGCATACATAGCGTTATTAGCGACAGACATAGCTCCAATAATCGCTAAAGCACTTAAACCTAAAAAATTATCATTGAAGACTTTTGCTACCAACAGACCTAAAACAACTGAAACGACAATCTTAGATGTGATAATAGCCGCTCCACGCCCAACAGCTTTTGGAGTGTTCTTTAACGAGATTGTTCCTCCTATAAAGAATAGAAAAGCTCCAACGAGCGGACCAGCTCCCTGAACTATAGCGGTTGTAAAACCTCCAATTTTCAACACTTGAGGGAAAAATGTATTTATCACACAGCCGATAAACATGGGAACAATAATTGTATCACCAGGAATCTCAATTTTCTTATTAAAAATTTTCATAATCATATTTCCTCTATATATTCAAGCCTTGTTTTTATTTAACAAGGCTTGAATGCCATACATCTTTTCGATAAAAAATTAGCCATCCAGCGTGATACCGCCATCACAATCACCGATTTCTCCAGACACGAAGCTGGCTAAGTCACTAGCAAAGAAAAGAATCATTTGAGCAATTTCAACAGGTTCTGCACGACGTCCAAGTGGAATCATGTTGATGACACGCTGACTCTTTTCAGGGTCTTCTGACAATACAGTAGTCATATCCGTTCGTGTAAAAGAAGGACAAACCGCATTACATGCAATACCATATTTGCCTCCTTCTTTTGCTACTGCTTTTGTAAGACCGTTCAAACCAGCTTTAGAAGACGCATAAGCAGCTGTTCCAAGCAAACCACCGCCTAATTTTGCAGCTACTGAGGAAACATTAACAATTCTTCCCCCCTTTTGTTCAATAAAATGTGGGAAAATAGTACTAATAGTTGAAAAACAACCAGAGAGGTTAATACGAATGGTGCGTTCCCATTCATCGTAAGTTAATTGTTCAAATGGTTTCGCACTAATAACACCAGCACAATTGACTAAGATATCAATTTTACCAGCTGTTGCGATTATTTTGTTCATTGCTTCTACAATAGATTCATGATTTCCTAAATCCATATAAGTAAAGCTCGTGTGTTCTGCTCCAAATTCGGCAATCACTCGTTCAGCTGCTCCTTGATTGATGTCGGCAATAATGACATTACCACCACCTTCAACAATACCGCGAACAACTTCTTTGCCAATTCCGTTTGCACCACCGGTAACAATTGCTGTTTTACCTGAAAAATTCATATTTTCAAATCCTTCCGTTTTGATTATTATAGAATTCTACGTGATTATTATAGCACTCTCGTTTTAAAAATAAAAGTAGAAATATGAAATATTTTAAATATTTAGAAAAAACAATCTTTTTGCTGTTTTCTATTACTAATCTAAAAAGGTTAGAAAACAAAGCTCTCTAACCTTTTGATTTATTAAAACCAATTCATCACTTTCATGATGTGCATATTCATCTGAACTTGTCGGGAGTAATAATAATTCCCACCATTGATATAGAGCTTAGAGCCATGAAGGAGGGCGATGGGATGGTAATAAGAATAGGTTTTGCCGGTCACGTTTCCTAAACTTGGTGCGACAACATTTTTAGAGTATTTTTTTGCCAAATCAAGGGTATTTTCGCCACCGTGTTTTGCAATATAATCGATGTAAGCTCGACCAAAGTTATAGGCTTGTACAGCGGTCCAAACATCTACTTTCTTTTCTTGAGCTACATTTAGATTCGCAGATAAGGTCTGAACACCTTGACGAATGCTTTCTTTATTATCTAAAATAGAGTTTTTCTGACCCGTCGCACTTTCACTAGATTGCATGACATCAGAAACTTTTCCTTTTGTTTCTGTGTAAATCATAGCAAGGACTAGTTCCTCATTGGCTGCAGTATCTTGTTCGTCTAGCACTTCTCTCACTAAGCTACGGTAGGTCATCACTTGCTTGACATCATGATGAACTTGAACAAGCTTGTAACCAACAAAGATTAAAAGAATGAGAAGGATCAATTTTCTAAGAATTTTAAACATTATTTACTTTGGATATCTTCTATGTTTTTGATGAGAATGGAATAGGTTCCATTCTCGTTTTGTATGAACTCTACGGATTCCGCATCTTGATAGATGTTATTGGGGACAATGAGTTCAATCCCATTTGAAAGAGAGAGCTTTTGATTTTCAAATTTTTTCTTCTGACGGCTACTATCAATTTCATCGAATTTAATAGTTTCTGGAATTGTTTCCTTAACCTGATCAATAAAAGTCAAACGAGCTGTCAGATTGTTATCGAACAAGTCATCTGCTAATTTTTCTGGTGATAATTCATCATTTTCTTCTAAATTTTTGAAAATAGATGATTTAACCTTGGATTGAAATTGAAAATCATCCTGATTAAAACTTTCTGCAACTTTTTGAGCCGTTTTTTCTAAGGCTTTAATAGATTTCTTGGGAGAAATTTCAGGATGGACTTGTAATAGATTATCAGAAAAATAATTGAGAAAAGCACCATTGTATTTAATCCGCTTTTCAATCAAATGGTATTTACGTGATTGAAGATTGATGACCAAGGCTTCATCAGCGCCTGTACCAAATCCCGGCAAGTTGTTCTGGGTAATCTTGATAGGATTGTCTACTTCTCCACCTAAGTGGGTGAGGGTTTCCCGCAGAGCAATGCGCAAAAAAGCAAGATGCTCTACTCCTTCCTTGTCAAATTGAACAAAAATCAAATCATTGGTTTTCTGATTTTCGCTCACCGAAAACTCCTCTTTCCAGAGATTGGCAATCGTTATAGAAGTTTCTAAAAGGTCTTTTGTCATATGTGATAAAAAGACATTATCTTCGGTAAAAATACCTGTTTTGGCCTCATCTGAATAGACACGTTCAATCTTCTTGCGAAGATATTCTTCAATTTTTGGAGTAATATTAAGATATTTATCTGCTAAAAGAAGGTCGGTGTCTGATGGACTAAATTGATGAATAATAGCTTTTTTTACGTAAATGTCCATTTCAGTCCTCATATAGTGGAAAGGCATCGGTCAATTCTTTAACTTCTGCACGAACCTGCTGTAAAACAGCTTCATTCTCTGCATTTTCTAAAGTTTTGATGATCAATTCTGCTACTTTAGTACTTTCAGCTACCCCAAAGCCACGAGCTGCAATAGCTGCAGTTCCGATACGAATGCCACTTGTTTTAAATGGAGATAAGGTTTCATAAGGGATAGAGTTTTTGTTGAGAGTGATATGGACATTATCTAAAAGGTTCTGAGCGACTTTTCCATTTTCAACGACTTTGGTCACATCCACAAGGAAAAGATGATTCTTCGTACCACCTGAAATAACACGGAAATTACCATGTTGTTGGAATACTTGAACCATTGCCTTAGCGTTATCCAAAATCTGCTGAGCATAAACTTTGAAATCTGGATCCAACACTTCTTTAAAAGCAGCTGCTTTAGCCGCCACGACATGCTCTAGCGGTCCTCCTTGAATTCCTGGGAAGATTGCGGAATTGATCTTTTTCGCCAACTCTTCATCATTGGTCAAAATTAAGCCACCACGAGGTCCTCGAAGGGTTTTATGAGTAGTAGTTGTCGTAATATGTGCATACGGTACTGGACTTGGATGCAAACCAGCGGCAACTAAACCGGCAATATGAGCCATGTCTACCATGAGTTTGGCTCCGACAGTATCTGCAATTTCACGGAATTTAGCAAAATCAATAATATGTGAATAGGCAGAAGCACCTGCAACAATCAATTTAGGTTTGACTTCTTTAGCCTGCGCCAAAATAGCATCAAAATCTAAAAGTTCCGTTTCAGGATCGACATTATAAGGCACAAAGTTATAGGTTTTTCCAGAGAAGCTAACAGCTGCGCCATGTGTCAAATGTCCGCCTGCTGCAAGATCCATTCCCATTACTGTGTCGCCTGGCTCAATTAAGGCCATATAAGCCGCACAATTCGCCTGACTGCCTGAGTGGGGTTGAACATTAGCAAATTTTGCTCCAAAGATTTCTTTAGCACGTTCAATCGCTAAAGTTTCAATCACATCCACAACGTCCGTACCACCATAATAGCGACGGCCTGGATAACCTTCGGCATATTTATTGGTTAAAATAGAACCTTGTGCTGCCATAACGGCTTTTGAAACAACATTTTCTGAAGCAATCAATTCAATATTGTTTTGCTGACGTTTTTCTTCTGCAGCAATGGCTTCCCAAAGCTCAGCGTCATATTCTTTATAGTCTTTATGGTCAAAAATCATAAGAGTCTCCCTTCTCTTAAAGCGGATCTAAAACCTATTTAGTCAAGGTTTAGAAGTGAATTTCTGGAATTTTAGCGAGAATTTCTTCGCAAGTGACAGCACCTTGACGTAGAATATATGCTGTCTCACCAGATAAATCCAAAATAGTTGAATCCTGTCCTGTTAGAAAAGCATCATCTTCTATACCAAGAACTTCGTGATTGAAATCGGTCATAATTTGCTGGAAGTTTACTCCGCTACTCTTTCCAGATAAATTTGCGGACGGACCAATGAGAGGTCCAAATTTTCTAATCAAGTCTAATGTTTTAGGATGACTAGGGACACGAAAACCAATTGTTTTCATACCTGAATTTACCCAAACTGGGACTTGTTCATTAGCTTGTAAAATAATGGTCAAAGGACCTGGTAGAAAGGCTTGATAAAGTTTTTTTAAATACTGAGGCTGATGTTTGGAAAATTGATAAATTTCTTCTAAGCTTGAAACATTTAAATTCAAGGCCTTTTCGCGAGGTCTGCCTTTTAAGTCATAGACATGACTGACAGCCTGTTCATCCAGTGCCTTACAAAATAAACCATATACAGTCTCCGTTGGCAGCACGACTGCTCCTCCGCTGCTCAGCATTTCTTCAATTTTATCCATTATCTACCACTACCATTCTATCTTTTCCGAATTGATCTTGCAAGACGCGAATTCTCATTTTTGGAAATGCAGACTCAAATAATTTTTTTACATGTTCCCCTTGCTTGTAGCCAATTTCGAGATAGATTTTACCTTTTTCTGTCAAATGTTTTTGGGCGTTCTCAGCAATTTTTCGATAAACAGCATACCCGTCTTCTTCAGCAAAAAGAGCAAGATGAGGTTCTGAAGCAAGGACATTTAGTCCTACTTCTTCTCTGTCCGTCTCTGAAATATAGGGCGGATTGGATACAATAATATCATACTTTCCTGTAATCGCCTGAAAGCAATCAGACTGAACAAAATCAATCGCTACATCAATTGCTTCCGCATTTTCTTGCGCCAAATCCAGAGCATCTTGGGAAATGTCGGAAGCCGTGACCTGCCAATTCGCACGCTCAGCAGCCAAAGATAGAGCAATTGCTCCACTTCCAGTGCCAATATCCAAAACTTTCAGACTGCTATTTTGATTTTCAGACAAGATAAGGTTGACCAATTCTTCGGTTTCTGGTCGGGGAATTAGCACTCGTTCATCTACTTTGAACGAATGTCCATGAAATGCTGCGTTCCCAATAATGTATTGGGCAGGTCTATGAACTAATAATTGAGATTGAATTTCTTTCAGCAATTCTATATCATCTTCTGTTGCTTCTGCTTGCATTTTCAACACAAATTGGGTGAAGGATAAGTTTCTCAAAGACCGAAAGGTAAAGGAGAGACTTTCAGCTTCTTCGCCAACTGCTTCAAGCTGTTTTTCCATTTCAGCAAGAATTTGAGCTAATTTCATTATTTATTCAATTCTTCTAGTTTTTGTGTTTGGTCATACAATACCAAGGCGTCCACGATTTCATCTAATTTCCCAGCTAAAATCGTATCTAGCTTTTGCAGCGTTAAACCGATACGGTGATCTGTCACACGATTTTGTGGAAAATTATAGGTACGAATCCGCTCCGAGCGGTCTCCAGTACCAATAGTTGATTTCCGCTCGGCATCTTGCTCGTCTTGCGCAATTTGCGCAAAATGATCTGCTACGCGCGCACGAATGATCTTCATAGCTTTGTCGCGATTCTTTTGTTGGGTTCGTTCTTCCTGCATTTCAACCTTAATATTTGTCGGCAAATGAACGATCCGAACGGCTGTTGCAACTTTGTTGACATTCTGACCGCCAGCACCAGAAGCGTGATAAATGTCAATCCGAAGATCTTTTGGATCAATATCATATTCTACTTCTTCAACTTCAGGCATGACTAAGACTGTTGCTGTCGAAGTGTGAACTCGTCCTTGACTTTCTGTTACTGGGACACGTTGTACGCGATGAGCACCTGATTCGTATTTTAGTTTGGAATAAACGGATTGACCAGAAACCATAGCTACCACTTCTTTGAAGCCACCGACTCCATTCATAGAGGCTTCCATAACCTCGAATTTCCAGCCTTGCGATTCGGCGTATTTTTGATACATTGTCAGAAGATCACCGGCAAAGAGCGAGGCTTCGTCACCTCCTGCTGCACCACGAATTTCTAAGATGATATTTTTATCGTCGTTTGGATCTTTTGGTAAAAGAAGAATTTTCAATTTTTCCTCGTATTCTTCTTTTTCAGCTTTTGCGTCTTTGAGCTCTTGCTTTGCCATTTCTTCCAAATCAGCATCGCCAGAAGCGTCTTTGATCATTTCCTCAGCATCTGTGATGTTTTGGAGCACCCTTTTATATTCACGATAAGTTGCTACCGTATCGCGTGTACTCGCTTCTTCTTTGGACAATTCCATAAAACGCTTGGTGTCACTGACAACATCTGGGTCACTCAGAAGTTCCCCCAGCTCTTCGTAACGATCCTCAACGGCTTGTAGTTGTTCATAAATATTCATCGTTTGCTACACCTCTCCTTAACTCTTCATTTCGTCAATTTCTGGTTTAAAATAATGCTTCCGACAGACAGGAATATATGTTTCATTCCCACCAATTTGAATTTGCTCACCTTCATAGACCGGTTTACCATTCGTTGTTCTTAATACCATGGTTGCTTTTTTAGAGCAAAATTGACAAATCGTTTTAATCTCATCAATTTTATCTGCTAGAAGCAAGAGATATTTCGAGCCTTCAAATAACTCATTGCGAAAATCATTTTTCAAACCAAAAGCCATAACTGGTACGTTTAATTCGTCAACTACTCTTGCCAAATCATAGACATGATGACGAGATAGAAACTGCGCTTCGTCAATCAATACACAATAAGGTTTTTCGGGCATCTCTTGAATAAAGCGGAAAATATCAGTATCTTCTGCTATCGCAATTGCTTTTCGCTTCATTCCGATACGACTAGAAATAACGCCGAAACCGTCACGTGTATCAAGTGCGCTCGTCATAATGACAACACCTTTACCTTGTTCTTCGTAGTTGTGTGCTACTTTTAAAATTTCGATTGTTTTGCCCGAATTCATCGTGCCATATTTATAATACAACTGAGCCATTTTCTTTAATTCGTTCCAAATTCTCCAATTTTTAATACTTCTTATTTTACCATATTCTGATACGCTTTAAAACCTAATTTATGATAAAATAAAAATATCAAAGATAAAAAGGAGAAACAACATGCCATTTGTTAGAATTGATTTATTTGAAGGACGCACGTTAGAACAAAAGAAGGCTCTTGCAAAAGAAGTTACTGCCGCTGTTGTGAAAAATACTGGCGCGCCACAATCTGCTGTTCATGTCATCATCAACGACATGCCAGAAGGGACTTATTTCCCACATGGTGAAATGCGTACAAAATAACAAAAAAGAATCTTGGATAAAAATCTGAGATTCTTTTTTAATTCAGAATGATAAATAATGTAGATGCAACATTTAAGCTAATTTCTTTTTTGAATATGATTGAGACGAAGTTGGTATAAAATGCCACTAACAACCAGACTAGAAATTAAACCAATCCAATAAGCAAAGGGACCTAAATTTGTCATGTGATCTAATAGTAATCCAACTGGTAACGACACACCCCAATAGCCAATCAATCCCAAATAAAATGGCACTTTTGTATCCTTATAACCACGTAAAATTCCTTGAAGAGGCGCTGCGAAAGTGTCTGCTAATTGAAAAAACAAACTATAAGTTAAGAAAACCGATGTCAGACGAATGAATTCTTTGTTCGTTCCATACAATGAAGCGACTTGATAACGGAAAAGATATAAAAATGTCAGCGTGAAAACAGCGAACCCAAGCGCAGTCAATCTTCCCAAAACACAATATTTTCTGACATAGTCTAGACGCTTTGCGCCAATTTCGTAAGAAACGATAATCGCCATAGCATTAGAAATGCTCATAGGAAAAGCATACATAAGATTGGAAAAGCTGATAGCCGATTGGTGACTGGCAATGATTAACGAAGAAAACTTAGCCATGAGCAAACCTACGACTGAAAATATCACAACTTCTGCAAAGACAGTCCCGCCAATAGGAAAACCGAGACGAATACCTTCCTGCAATCCTTTTTTGTCCAAAGGTCGAATTTTCCATAATTGATATTTTTTTATTCTAGGATGTCTTTTGGCAACTACCACCGAAAGGATTAACAGCACCCAGTAAGCCAACGAAGTCCCTAGCCCCGCTCCTGCTCCGCCCATTTCTGGGAAGCCAAATGCTCCATAAATTAAAATGTAGTTAAAACTGGCATTCAACGGTAGCAAGAGCAACATAAGGTACATGGATAATCTTGTCAATCCTAATGCGTCTAATAAAGAGCGTACAACACTAAATAAAAGCAAAGGGATAATACCAAATGCCAAATACCAGAGGTAGTGTATAGAGACTTCTGCTACTAATGGTTCTAATCCAATATTGGACAAAACAAGCGGTGCACCTAGAAAAACGAGCCCAAACAAGAGAAGAGACAAGCCGAGAGATAAATAAATAAACTGATAAAAATCAGAAGCGATTTTTTCTTCCTGTTTTTGTCCTAGATGATGTCCAATAATCGGAACCAAGGCTGAGACAATACCAGTCAAAAAAGTAAAAAACGGACTCCATAAGCTAGTCGCCATTGAAACTCCCGCCAAATGCAACGTATGGTATTGCCCTGTCATGGTTGTATCCACAAACGAGGCTGAAAAATTGGCCAGTTGATAAATCAAAATTGGCAAAAAAATCGAGATAAATAAGGTCATTCTTTCTTTTAAATTGCGAGCTTGGTACATACAATCTCCTCAAACAATACTGTCTCTCTTAACTATACTATAAGCACTTAGAATAGTCAAAAAAGCTAGGAGGAAATCCTCCCAGCCTCTTGTCGAGCTTTATCTCTTCTCGCGATTTAAAATAAGATTCAATACAATCGCAATGACACTCGCCATAACAATCCCGTTTGAGAAAAACATTTGTAAGCCAGTTGGCAAACTGTTAAAAAGATTGCTTCCATTTAGACCGACTCCTGCGGAAATAGATACAGCGGCAATCAAGAAATGGTGTTCATTGTGTTCAAAATCAACTCGCGCTAGCATTTGCATTCCCTGAACAGAAACAAAACCAAACATGACAAGCATAGCACCACCGAGTACAGGATTTGGGATGATTTGTGCCAAAGCTCCGAATTTCGGTACCAATCCTAACAAGACTAAGAATCCTGCTGCATAATAGATTGGGAGCCGTGTTTTAATTCCAGAAAGTTTGACCAAACCAACATTTTGTGAAAATCCTGTATAAGGGAAAGTGTTAAAAATACCGCCAAGAAGCACTGCAAGTCCTTCTGCACGATAACCATTTCGCAGACGAGTGCTGTCTAACTTTTCGTTTGTAATATCTGAAAGTGCAAAATAAACACCTGTTGATTCTACCAAAGAAACTGTTGCGATAATACACATCATGACGATGGATGAAAGTTCAAACTTAGGTATTCCAAAATAAAACGGTGTCGGAACATGTACAAGAGGAGCTTGAGTTACTGGCGCAAAATCTACTAAGCCCATAAAGCTGGCAATAATCGTTCCAATAATTAAGCCAATCAGAATAGAAATGGATTTAAGAAAGCCTTTTACAAAGATATTTACTAACAGTATAATTAAAATCGTAACAGCAGCTAACAGCAAACTTTGTGCAGTTGGTTTTTCACTATTATTTCCCATATTGCCAATCGCAACAGGAATAAGTGTCAAACCAATAGTTGTAATCACTGAGCCCGTCACAATCGGTGGGAAGAAATTAGCAATTTTAGAAAAAATGCCTGCAATCAAAAGAACGTAGACACCGGAAACGATGAGCGCTCCAAACATAGCTCCGCTTCCATGTTTTTGACCAATCATAATCAGAGGTGCAACCGATTGAAAAGCAACTCCAAGTACGACTGGCAAGCCAATGCCAAAATATTTATTGAGTTGCAATTGCAAAAACGTTGCCACACCACACATAAAAATATCTGTGGAGATAAGATAGGTCAGCTGTTGGCTCGAATAACCTAGCGCACCAGCAATCATAATGGGTACAAGGATTGACCCAGAGTACATTGCTAATAAGTGCTGCAAACCTAAGACAGCCGCCTGTGAATGTTTTTCTTCTTTCAGTTCCATTATGCATCAGCCTCCATAAATACAACTTTTCCATTTTCAAATTTTTGAATACGAGCCAAAGAAACGACTTTTCGCTTATCTTCTTCTAGCAACTTTCTTCCCTCTTGGAATGATTTTTCAATCACAATGCCAATCGCTTCCACATGGGCACCTGATTGTTCAATGATATCAACTAGCCCCTTAGCTGCTTGCCCATTTGCTAGGAAATCATCGACAATAAGCACTTTATCGTGACGATTTAAAAATTTCCCTGCAATTGAGACCGTACTTGTCACTTGTTTGGTAAAAGAATAAACCTCGGTCGTTAAAATTCCTTCCGTCATAGTGATGTTTTTTGACTTTTTCGCAAAAATCATTGGAACGCCCAATGCTTCTGCTGTATAAATAGCAGGTGCGATGCCAGATGCTTCAATTGTCACAACTTTTGTAATACCAGCCGAGCGAAAATAGGTTGCAAACACTTTACCAATTTCTTTCATCAAGTTGAAATCGACTTGGTGAGTCAGAAATGAATCCACTTTTAAAATATTTTCTCCTAAAACATTTCCATCTTTTAGGATACGTTCTTCTAATAATTTCATAAAATCTCCTTTTAGAAAAAACAAAAGGCTTGCCAAAAGCAAGCCTAAAACAATTGGTTACCCAACTGAATACAAAATTCCTTGCTAAAAACATAGCAGGAAAGTTGAAGACTTACTTATTGTTAGACATTAGGTGCCTTGTAGAAACATTACGCCAAATTCGTAATATAAATAAGTAATTATTTTATTGTTAATGCGCATCACCGTTCCAAATGGAATTTTTCACAATGACATAATCTACGTGCTTAAGACCAGCTAAGTCTCTTCCGCCAGCATAGGAAATGGCACTTTGCAAATCTTGCTCCATTTCAACCAAAGTGTCAGCTAAATGTCCTTTAACTGGTAAAAGAATTTTCTTTCCTTCCACATTCTTATACGTACCCTTTTGGTACTCTGAAGCCGAACCATAATACTCTTTGAATTGTTCACCGTCTACTTCGATCGTTTGACCTGGGCTTTCGATATGACCTGCGAATAGGGAACCAATCATCACCATGGTAGCACCAAAGCGAATAGATTTGGCAATGTCGCCATGCGTACGAATACCACCGTCCGCAATAATTGGTTTGCGAGCAGCTTTTGCACACCAACGAAGAGCCGCTAATTGCCAGCCACCTGTACCAAAACCAGTTTTTACTTTTGTGATACAAACTTTCCCTGGCCCAATACCAACTTTGGTTGCATCTGCTCCAGCATTTTCCAGCTCACGAACAGCTTCTGGTGTCCCGACATTTCCTGCAATCACGAAAGTATCAGGGAGTTCTTTTTTGATGTGCTGAATCATATCAATCACACTATCTGAATGCCCATGCGCAATATCAATCGTGATGTATTCTGGAGCATCTCCTTTCAACTGGCTAACAAAATCATATTCATAATCTTTCACACCAACCGAAATAGACGCAATCAGTCCTTGCTCATGCATGCGCTTGACGAAAGGAATGCGGCCAGCTTCGTCAAAACGGTGCATGATGTAGAAATAGCCACTTTTCGCCAATTTTTCTGCTACATCTTCATCCAGAATTGTTTGCATATTAGCTGGAACAACAGGAAGTTTGAAGGTGTGTTTCCCAAAAGTAACGGTCGTATCTGCTTCTGAGCGACTTTTGATGATACATTTATTCGGAATCAATTGGATATCTTCATAGTCAAAAATAGGAAATTCGTTCAGCATGTCATTCTCCTTTAATTTTATGCTAAAAATGACCTACCTATGCTTTCGCATCGCTACGCCTTTCCTGACGTTTCCTTTAGTATTATAACACAAGGTACAGAAATTACAATATAATGACTTATAATATTTTTTATCGTTCGGAAATTGCGAGTTGTTCTTTCAGATTCTAAAAAAAGAGTTCTCCCTCTTTTACAAGAGTAAATCTTTAATGCGTCCAATATCTGATTTTTTCAATACCACATAAATCATATCTCCTAGATACAGGCGCGTGCTGCCATTCACTGTTTGGTTCTTTCCGTTGTGGTGTTGCATGGTAATTAGAATATCTCTTGGTAATTCCAACTCATGAACTTGCTTACCCGCTATTTTTTCAGAGACAGGAATTTCGATAAGGGTTGTCTCTCCGTCATCTGCCACACTATCTGGAAGCATTCGTTCTAGCATAGCTTCATACACAGGTGCTCCGCCCAATAAATCCATTACAACGTATGACACTAAAGTCACTAAACCAAGAGGCATGAGGTTTCGTATATCACCAACCATCTCAGTCACCAAGATAATTGCTGTCAATGGAGCTTTAGAAATTGCACCAAAGTAGCCGCTCATACCTAAAATAATAAAAATAGGAAATTGCTCTTGTGTTGCAAAGCCTAATTGCACACAAACGACACCAACAATTGCTCCCAAAAGAGAGCCAAGAGCTAAAATGGGGAGAAAAATACCACCAGGAAGCCCACTACCATAACTAATCATACTCCAGATAAAGCGAATAACGAAAAACATCACTAATGTTAATAGCAGATAGTGTTGACTGGTTAAAGAGAGAACCAGTTGATTGCCACCGCCTAAAAGCTGTGGAAGGAAATATCCTACTGGCAAAATGAAAATAAAGGCTATAATAGGATAATATTGCGGAGAAAGGTACAAAACTTCTCCAATCATATCATAAATGCGAGGCATAGCTAGAACAACTTTTTCATATAAAAATCCTGAAAAACCAAGAAAAATTCCTAACAACAAATAAAGCCAGTATTGCCCTAGCCCCATCAGAGGAATATTATCTGGCATATTTAATACAGGGGTCATTCCAAAAATCATAAGCGAAACAAAATTCGCCGTTAAACTTGCCGCCAAAGACGAGACCCAAAAGAAACGCGAAAAATGATGATAGACTTCCTCAATAACAAACAGTAAACCCGCAATCGGAGCATTAAAAGCTGCTGCCAGCCCTGCTGCCGCTCCACTAGCAATCAAAGAACGCTCTTCCACAGGGCTTAAATGAAGATGTTTTGCAATTCCCTTTCCACCCATTGCTCCAAGTTGAATACTGGGTCCCTCACGTCCTAGCATCAAGCCGCTTGCAATGGCTAAAACACCTAGAATATATTTTTTCCAGAGAACACTCCACCACGATAAGCTCATCAGACCTTTCAGCTCTGCTTCTACTTGCGGAATTCCAGAACCTTTAATATCCTTTTCCGAGAGTGTTAACTTTGCACTTATCCAAATCACGCAAGCATAAAATAACAGAATAAAAGCAATCCAAATCATACTATCATGCCCTTGCTGATAGAAATGTTGAATGATATGAAATCCCTTTTCAATCAAAAAACGAAAAGAACCGACAATTGCACCTACAATAATCCCGACTAAAATTCCTCTTGAAACTTGCAGAATAACCGAACTAGATGTAAACGCAAATTCTTTCTTGGTATTTGATGTTCCCTTTTCTGTCTGAACAGACATCATTACCTCCCAATATGTTCTCCTTCTATTTTAGCATAATTTTTCTTATTGCTTATAGAAATTATTTTAGAAAATGAAGTCTAGAGAAAAAATCAAACCAGCTTCATGCGAAACTGGTTTATGATAATATCCTTATTAAATCTCTACACTGTTTATTTGCTGATCATTAATTGTATAACAATTACGATAAATCTTCGCTTTCTTCTTGTTTTTTACTATAAATGAGATTAAATAAATCTCTTTTTAAGCTGTCTAACTGCTAAGGTATAGAAGACAAAAATATAAGCACCATTGACAACTAAGAAAAGGATAAATTCAGATAAGGTAAAAGGGACTAAAGAACGAGCTCGATCACCAACAGCAATCTGAGCATAAGGGAAAATGCTAAAAAGACCTTGTCCAATAAATAGGGTCATAAGCCCTGCTATAGCCAAAATAGCTGATATAAGAATAGGCACTGCGAAATTTTTTAAGCGAATACTAAGAAAAATTTGAATGGTGACAATAGTAATGGTTGCTATCCAACCTGTGATAGACCAAAGCAAAAAGTCCAGTAGATAATTTGCAAAAGGTACCTTCAAAACCAAAGCGCTGATAATATAAAAGAGAAGAACTATCAGTTGACTAATAGCCATGATTAGTGATAAGCTGGTGATTTTTGATAAAATGATACGATTGGCTTTAACCGGAATACTTAATAAGCGCTGCCAGTTTTTATTACTTTCCTCGAATTGACAACTGATGGAACAGATAATCCCGATCAGAATAGGAGTAAATATCTGCGAGGAATAGAAAACTGTTTGTCCCCAAAGGACGCGAGCTTGTGTACCATCTAGGAGCACCTTTCGATTGAGAGCGTAAATCATTGCTCCCAATAAGGACCCAACAAGGTTAAAGAAGATTAGCGTTATCGGAATAGCACTTTTTTTGATTTTTTTAAATTCAAAAATAATCATAATAGATCCGCCTTTCCAATGAGTTTTTTACTGACAAAGATGCTTAAAAAAATGATAAGCAATAATGTGACTAATTTAAAGGGATAAGCATTATCATATTGAAAAAGATAAGTGTTAGTTCCAGCCACCCGTTTAGCGATTCCCATCATAGAGAAATATTGCCAAGGAATGAAAATACGAATAGGAAATGGTAACGCACCGATACCTACAAATGACAGGAAGGAACCAATTAAGCCTGTTACCACTGTCACACTTGGCTTTGGATAGATAAAAGCTAAGCAAAGATGTAAACAAGACAGAAAGAGACAAACCAAAAAAGTTGTGAACAAAAAGAGACTCAATGAAACAGGTGTCACACTGACCTGCATGCCTTGAATAATAAATTTCAGAAAAAGCGTTTGAATCAAATTGACAACAAAGGCAAAAATAGCCATCACAGTCAATTTAGCCTTAAAAAGTTGCCAAGGACTTTCGTTACTGGTTTGCAAGAGTTTAAAAGTTTTGCCTAGATGTTCCAATTCCAGTAGTCTAGATGCTAAAACTGCAATGAAAAGTGGCAAAATACAATCATTCAAGTAAGTCATGGTATAAATGGCATTATAGGCCTCATGCGTTTTAGGTAATTCATATTTGATAACAACACCACTCCAAATCAAGCCCACTGCTACAATAGCAATCAAAGATAGCAAGAAAGAACGTCTTTTTAATTTGATAAATTCTAATTGTAAATTTAGCATTACAAAACACTTCCTTCCCGTCCTGTCATATCAAGGAAAACATCTTCCAGCGATCGACGAATCATACGAACTTGATAAATATCAACATCATTTTCAACTAAGAGTCGAATAGCAGTGGCTATATTAACTTTATCGTTATCGTTGACAATCAATTTTTTGTCATCATCCAAATTAAAACCATTGAACATTAGTATTCTTTTAGCAGTTACATCATCACTGGTCTCAAACAGATATTTTTCATCTTCTTCAAGGTCAGATAGGTGACCTTCAAAAAGTAATTGACCATGATTAATAATACCGACAGTCGTAGCCATCTGTTCAATTTCTGAAAGAATATGGCTAGAAACGATGATAGTCATATCGTATTTTTGTGGTAATGACTTGATGAGCTCACGAATTTCTTGAATACCAGCAGGATCTAAACCATTAGTTGGCTCATCCAGAATCAGTAATTTAGGAAATTTAACAATGGCTAGCGCAATTCCTAGACGTTGTTTCATGCCTAGTGAATAGTTTTTAACTAGCTTGTCTTTTTGATCGAAAAGTTTGACAATCTTTAAGACTTCATCAATATTTCTTTTTGGTAATTTAAGTAATTTTTGGATAATTTCAAGATTTTCATAGCCGGTCAAATTAGCATAGTAAGAGGGCTCCTCAATAAGGGAACCTACATTTGAGAGGAGTGATATTTGATTGCTATTAAAGGTTTTGCCAAAGAGCTTAATGGAACCATGGGTTGGTTGCAACAATCCCAAAAGCATTTTCATAGCAGTGCTCTTACCAGCACCATTTGGTCCTAAAAAACCATAAATTTCATTTTTTCTAATATGAATAGAGAGCTGATTAACGGCTACTTCACCTGAAAAATCCTTACTTAATTGGTTGGTTTCAACGATATAATTGTTCATTTGTTTTCTCCTTTAAAAATCTTAGAGTGATGTTATATCCTTTCGCTATTTTTATTATAATGAAACTCCTTTATTTTAACCTATTCATTACCTTAATTCTTCCTTAATTTTTACTTTAAAGTCCTTGACCAAGGAAGCAATGTGTTATACTAGTCTTATTGAGGTAATAGTATGAATTATAAAGAAAAGAAGATCTTAATTTTAGACGATAACCCAGAAATTTTAGAAATAGTGCAAGAATCATTGAGCATTGCTGGGTTTAGCAATCTAACAAGTGTACAATCACAAAAAGAAGCTTTGGAGCAATTTGAAGAAAAATCTTTTGATTTAGTTATTTTAGACATTATGCTGCCTGAAGGATCAGGATTTGAAGTTTTAAAAGGTATCCGTAAGACTTCAACGGTTCCTGTTTTGTTTTTGTCGGCAATCTCCGATATAGAAAAACAATATCAGGGTTTTGAGTTAGGGGCAGATGACTATATTATCAAGCCTTTCCGCCCAAGAGATTTGGAGTTGCGTATTCTTTCCATCTTAAAAAGAGCCTATCCCGAAAAGGAAGATACCCTTGTTTTGCCTGCTTGCCAGGTGCATTTTAGCCAAGCCTTGATTACCAAAGGAAAACTAGAGATTCAGCTGACAGCTAAGGAATACAGTATTCTTAAGGTCTTATATGATAATAAGAATCGCATTGTTACTTTTGACCAACTCTTAGAAAAAGTCTGGGGCTTACAATACCAAGGCTATGATAATACCCTAATGGCTCATATTCGTAAGATTCGACAAAAGATCGAAGCCAATCCATCTAAACCAGAAAGCTTAATAACGGTTAAAGGTTTGGGTTACAAACTAAAGGTGAATTAAATGGATACCGTTAAATTTTTTACTAAGTTATTAACCAGGTATGTTCTATTACTCTTGGCTTTAATCATAGGACTTGTTTTTGTTTATGGTTTGGTTTTCTCATCCTATTTTAGTTTCTATGGAAAGGAAAAACCGGAACTACTTTACACTAAAATCGCTCAATCGAGTCAACAGAATAATTTTAATTTTGATAAAAGCAGCAAAATTGAAATGGATAAACAAAATACTTGGGCTATGGTACTGAATCAAGATGGCAATATTGTCCAATCTTATCATTTACCTAAAGGACTCAAAAGGCATTATACGAATACTGATATGGTTAAATTTTCACGCTGGTATTTAGAAGATTACCCTGTTTTCTCCTATGTACGAGGTCAGCAAATTTTAGTTTTGGGCTATCCTAAAAAGCATTCCTTAGCAAAATTTAATTTCTATGCTAATACGCAATTTATTAGGAATTTTCTCAGTTTGGGACTTGTTTTCTTGGGTATTATTCTTTTACTTATTTTTATTCTTTTGAGCCGATCAAAGTTGCGCATTAAAAAGGAGATGGAGCCGATTATTACTGCTGTCACTTCTTTGTCTCAAGGTCAAAATATCGCTCTTAATGAAAAGGGAAATTTCTCTGAAATTAAGACAGCTCTCAATGAAACCTCTCATATTTTGGAAGAAAGCAACACGATGAAAGAGCAATGGATTAGAGGGGTCAGTCATGATTTACGCAATCCTCTTATGCTCATATCAGGTTATAACAGTCAGCTAGAGCAGCAATATGGTAAAGGAAAGCAGACGGAGGAAATTGAAAATCAGATTCAAACTATGAAAGAAATGATTTCTAATCTCAATATGAGCTACTTATTGGATAATCAAAAGCATCACTCCGAATTTTCGAGTCTTGATTTGGTTGCAGTCCTACGAACAGTAATTGCCGATATATTGAATAATTATGAAACAATTACACTTCATTTTGATTTGCCTACCGAGGCAGTGTTGGTAAAAGGAGAGGTAACTTTACTAGAAAGAGCTTTTAGAAATCTCTTGCTTAATAGTATCATACACAGCGGTTCTAACCAGATTGATCTGACTTATCAATTATCTGATAATAAAGTGCTCATCATCATTGCGGATCAAGGAGATATTACAGCTCAAAAAATTACTGAGCTAAATCAAAAATCGACTAATTATGAATCACATGGTATGGGAACGGTTATCACTAAACAAATTATTAAATTACATCAAGGTGAAATTGTTTTTTTAGACAATCAGCCAGGCTTAAAAGTCATCATTTCTTTACCTTTAGTAAAGGACTGATGACCTACCTAAGAACAAGCTTACACTCAGAAAACTAACCATTTGGAGCATCGCAACACATTATTTATCTTCTAAATATTTCTAAATGCTATTTTGGGGGCAAAGTATTCTTTCGTCTAATCATCGTAAATTTTTGATAAATAAGTAGCAATGCTATTCTATTTATCAAAAATTTTTCTGTTATACGCAAAAAAAGAGTGAACAAATAAAGTTGCACTCTTTTACTGTTAAAATGTTTTGTCAACAACTATATACGAATTACACTAAAAACGCTTTATAAACTCAATATCTTATCTTTATTTTTCAGCCGTCAATGCTGCCATTGTGATGTAGTTATAAGGTTTGTTAAAGTGTGGCAGGAAGAAAATATCTGTCAATGCCAATTTATCAATGGTCACTTTTTCTTGGATTGCGAGTGAGAAGAGATGAATGCCCATTGAAATATCTTCGTGCGAAGCCATTTGTGCTCCAAGGATGACACGTGTATCTTTATCAAATACGATACGAATAGCTACTTCATGGTTATCGTGTTTGATAAATTCTGGCTTTTGAAGGTCGTTGAAGCCTGTTTCAACTGCGTTATAACCCGCAGCTTTTGCTTTTTCCAATGTCAAACCAGTTGAAACCATTTTAAGGTCGTAGATGTTGATACCGTTTGAGCCTTGCACACCGATGCCTTCTAATTCATGACCAGTTGCGTTATAAGCCCCGACGATACCTGAACGAACAGCGTTTGAAGCAAGTGCAATGTAGCTCATTTTACCAAGGGAATTGTCATAAATCGTTGCACAGTCACCAACTGCGTAAACTCCCGGAATGCTTGTTTCTTGTTTTTTATCAACAAGGAAGGCGCCATTACGGAAAAGTTCAATCTTGCCAGCGCCAAGAGCCGTGTTTGGTCGGAAACCAACAGCCATAATGACCATATCTACATCAAATGTTTCTTTATCCGTTACAATGCGTTCAACTTTGCCTTCACCTTCAACTGCTTGCACAGTTTGACCATAGGCAAGTGTAATGCCATGATCTGCCAAGTTTTGACTCATCAAATCAGACAATTCACGGTCGTAGTAACCAGCAAGGCAAGTATCTGCAACGTCAATCAAGATTACTTCTTTTCCAAGGCGCTCAAAAGCTTCTGCCAGTTCAACACCAATGTAGCCGGCTCCAACAACAGCGACCCGATTGATGCCTTCGTTGTTTTTCAGCTTTTCAATCACTTCAGCAGAGTTTTGATACAATTTTACAAATTGAACGTTTTCCAGAGTCGCTTTAAATTCACGATTCCCTTCTACAAGTTCAACACCTTTGATTGGAGGGATAATTGGTTGTGAACCAGTTGCAAAAATCAATTTGTCATAAGATTCTACATGCTTTTGCCCATTTACAAGTGCGGTCACTTCTTTTTTATCATAATCAACTGATAAAACAGGACTTTCCATGTAAACTTTAGCACCTTTTGCTTCAAGTTTTTCTTTATCTGAATAGAACAATCCTTCTGGGCCGTCAATTTGTTTACCAATCCAAAGCGCCATTCCGCATCCTAAAAAAGAAATGTTTGAATTTTGGTCAAACACCACAACTTCGTTTTCATTTCCAAAGTTGTCTAATATCGTATTGATACAAGCTGTACCAGCATGGTTGGCACCAATAACAACAATTTTACTCATAGAGCAATTCCTACCTTAATTTTTAATTTACTAAAACATTATAACATTACGTGTTAGCGTTTACAATATATTTGCTCATAAAACTGAAAAATATTACATTTTCTATCAATTTAAAAGAACTTTTCATGAATGATTTCATTTCTAATCTCAATGTATTCAAATTTTAAGTTTCTAGTTAAGACCATTCTATATGAAAATGATATGAAATTGTCGGAAAATTTTCTACAAAAAAGTTTGTGAAAACGTTATCTATCTGTTATAATAGATGTGTGTATTTAATCTATAGAAAGGAGGTAATGTGGTGGACTTCAGCTCTCGTTCTATTCAATTAATGGGAACGACGATTACAATTTTGATTCTTCATCATCAGGCAGACTTGTTACTTGACGAGGTCGTTCAGCTCCTTTTTCTTTATGAAAAACGCTTTAGTGCAAATGATGATGCTTCGGAGTTGATGAAAATCAACCATCAAGCTGGAAAACAATGGGTTCAGGTGCATCCTGATTTGTTTGAGCTAATTGAGCTAGGAAAACAGCATAGTTTAGCTCAAAATAGTCACTTGAATATTACTATCGGTCCACTTGTACAAACGTGGCGAATTGGTTTTCCAGACGCCAAAGTGCCTCAGCTGGAAGAAATCAAATATTGCCTTTCTTTAATAGAACCTACTTTTATTAAACTCGATTCTGCTTCTTCTAGTGTTTTTTTAGAAAAAGAAGGAATGAAAATTGACCTTGGAGCACTTGCAAAAGGTTATATTGCTGATAAAGTGATGGAGTTCTTAAAAAATAAAGGCGTGACTTCTGCTCTCATCAATCTAGGCGGGAATGTATTAACCCTAGGAATCAACCAAGTTTCTAAGCGTCCTTGGCGGATTGGAATCCAGCATCCCAAATTAACCCGCGGGAATAATCTGGCTGTTCTTCCTATCGTAAATCAATCCGTTGTGACTTCGGGAATTTATGAGCGAACCTTTGAAAAACAAGGGCAAACCTATCACCATATTCTTGATGGTAAGACAGGTTATCCTGTGGAGACAGATGTCGCTAGTTTAACGATTGTGTCTAATCGCTCTATAGACGGTGAAATTTGGACAACCCGATTATTTGGCGAAAGCCCATCGTCTATTCTAGAACAAGTCGAAAAAGAAGAACAGATTGAAGCGTTAGGGATTACAAAAGAAGATCAATTATTCTATTCTTCTGGTTTAAAACCAGAATTGCTATTTTAATATCGGAAAGGAAATAATTATGTTAAAACTCATCGGTTTAGTTGGCACAAATTCAAAACGTTCCACCAATCGCCAACTATTACAATATATGCAAAAACATTTTGCGGATAAAGCAGAAATTGAACTAGTGGAAATCAAAGATATTCCCATTTTCAATAAACCCGCAGACAAAAAACTTCCAGCTATTGTAACGGAAATTGCTGAAAAGATCGAAGCGGCTGACGGGGTCATTATCGGAACGCCTGAATACGACCACTCTATCCCAGCTTCGCTCATGAGTGCTCTGGCTTGGCTATCTTACGGCATTTACCCATTGCTCAATAAACCCGTGATGATTACAGGTGCTTCCTTTGGAACCTTGGGTTCGTCTCGTGCACAGTTACAGCTTCGCCAGATTTTGGATGCCCCTGAGTTGAAATCTTCCGTCATGCCTGGCTCTGAATTTTTGCTGTCGCACTCTCTGCAAGCATTTGATAAAGATGGCAATCTCATTGACCTTGAAACCATTCAGAAATTGGACGCACTCTTTGATGATTTCCGCCTTTTTGTGAAAATTACCGAGAAGCTATCTAGTGCGCAGGAATTATTGCACAAAGAAGCTGAAAACTTCGACTGGGAAAACTTGTAAGCAAAGGAGAATGACGTAATGAAATTTGTAGGAATTGTAGGCTCAAATGCAGAGCAATCGTATAATCGTAAATTACTGGAATTTATCAGAAGACATTTTAAACTAAAATTTGAATTGGAAGTCTTGGAAATTGATGAAGTTCCGATGTTTAATCAAGACGAAAAATGGGACGAATCTTTCCAGCTTCGCCTCCTATACAACAAAATTACCCGTGCAGACGGAGTCATTATCGCAACACCTGAGCACAACCATACCATTACCGCCGCTCTGAAAAGCGTGCTTGAGTGGCTGTCATTTGAAGTTCATCCATTTGAAAACAAGCCTGTCATGATTGTGGGCGCTTCTTACTACGATCAAGGAACTTCACGCGCACAGGTCCATTTACGCAAAATTCTTGACGCACCAGGTGTCAATGCTTATACTCTTCCCGGAAATGAATTTCTGCTTGGAAAAGCCAAAGAAGCCTTTGACGATGAGGGCAACATTACCAACGAAGGAACCGTCAAATTCCTTGAAACCTGCTTGGATAATTTTATGAAATATGTAGAGGTCGTTTCAAAATTAAAAAAACCAAAACCAATTGAACCAGAAAATTTAGATGTTACCAAACCTATCGCAACAACGATTCAAGGCATTGACCCAGATGATCCTGAATGGGTTGAAAAAGCCGCTGCCATGGTGGGCGCTGTCTCAGGAGATACCTATGTAAAACTAGACCACGGTATTTTAACGGTGGATCAGATCAATATGTTCTTGAAATCCATGCCTTTTGAACTGACTTACGCCGATGACAACAATCAATTCCTCTACTACAACAATGCACATCAAGACCCTGATACCATGCTGGCAAAACGTATACCATCTCAGTCAGGAAACCGCCTATCAACGGTTCACAATTCACTTCCGACTGGCAGAATGAAAAATGTAGAGTGGGTGGTCGGAACCTTGCGTAACGGCAATCAAGAATATGTCCGCACCCTGATTCCAAATCCGCATTCACCAGTTTTAAATACACACAATTATCAGGCCATGTACTATCCAGACGGCTCTTACGCTGGTATCAATGAAATTGTCTTTAATTTCAGACCATGGCTGGAATGGTACTTGGAAACAACTGGTCAGCAGCTAGTTGGCGGAAGCGGTCCATTCACTCCTGCAGGAGGACAGGCTAAAGCTGATGCTACTTCCGGTGCTTCGGATACAGGTAGTCACAGCGAGAGTAGGGGTGAGGCAGATGCTACTTCTGCTGCTTCCAGTCATTGATCTAAAGAAAAGGTTGAGAAATCTTGTCTCATCCTTTTTCTGTGCAAAAGATCATTCCATAAGATTCACTTGCGCAGATCTCGTGAACTTGTTATAATGAATATACGCAAACGTTTTCTGCCACAAGGAGATAATGATGATTGAAGCAAATCAATTATATAAGACATATAGTATTGTCGAGAAAGAATTAGGTCTTAAAGGTTCTATCAAAGCCTTTTTTCGCCCTAAGAAAAAACAAATTCATGCTGTACAGAATATTTCATTAACGGTTCAAAAAGGTGAAATTATTGGTTATATTGGTTCGAATGGAAGCGGAAAATCCACGACTATAAAAATGCTGACGGGTGTTCTTTATCCAGATCGAGGCAGTGTTAAAATTAATGGACTTACCCCACAGAAACATCGCACAGCAGTCAATAAGCAAATTGGCGTTTTGTTCGGACAAAAATCACATTTACGTTGGGATATTCCTGTGCTGGAATCTTTTATTTTGCATGCGAAAATCTATGACGTTCCTGATAAAGTTTTTGAGGAACGCTTGGAGCAATTAATTGACCTGTTGCAGCTAGGAGATTTTATTCACCAGCCTGTTCGTAATCTTTCGCTCGGGCAACGAGTTCGCTGCGAATTTGCTGCTATATTCATTCATCAACCTGCCGTTGTTTTCTTGGATGAACCTACAATCGGTCTTGATGCCAGTGTAAAAGAAACCATCCGCTCTTTCATTCGCTTTATGAATAAAGAGTATCAGACAACTTTCCTCATTACGTCTCATGATATGCAGGATATTGAGTCGCTCTGCGAACGAATTTTCATTATTGATAAGGGCAAAAAGGTTTATGACGGAAGTCTGACGCAATTAAGAGAAAAGTTTTCAACAGTTAAAACCATTTCTTTCAAAACGCAAACGCCAATAGAAGAGCTATTCCAAATCAATGGGTTTCGTTTTGAGAAAATTGACTCTTATCATTTCAATATTCATTATCAAACAGATATTTATACTAATGCCCAAGTTATTAATCAGATTTTTGATCATTATTCAATCGAAGACCTAGCTATCAAAGAATTGACAATTGAAAATATCGTCAAACAAATTTATGAGGAGGGGCTTGATGAGTAAATATATTCATATCACACGATTAGCTCTTATTACGCAACTTCAATATAAATCTTTCTTTGTCGCGACCCTGATTCGTACTTTCATACAAGTGCTAGTCTCTATTTTCGTTTGGAAAACCATTTTTTTCACCCAATCTCAAGTCAATGGTTATACTTTAGAAACGTTCACAACCTATATTATCTTTGCAAATCTACTGGGAAATCTAAATAGTTTCAGCATTGGACGGGATTTGTCTATAATGATTGTTGATGGGAATATTACTGGCGAGCTACTCTATCCTTATTCCCTCATTACTTCTCTCTTTTTTCAAGACTTTGCTGTCAAAATCGTTGAAATTGTCAAATTCATTCCAATTTTATTAGTTATCCCTTTGCTTCAAGGACAGCTTTATCTTCCAAATTGGCAGACAGGATTGCTTTTCCTATTTTCTAGTTTATTAGGAATGTTTATCATCCTCCTGTTAGATTTAGGATTTAGCTTAACAGCCTTCTTCACGGCAAATACTTGGGGAATTTTGATTCTCAGAAACGGGCTTTTTTCACTCGCTTCAGGAGCGCTTTTGCCACTAAGTTTTTATCCAGAAAATATTGCAAACATTTTGAAACTATTACCTTATAGCTTTGCTGTTAATTTTCCGGTCAATATCCTTTTGAAAAGACAGGTTAATTTTGAACTCTTCTGGATTCAATTGGCTTGGATTCCGATACTTTCAGCTTTTATTGCTCTACTTTGGTACCAAGCTAAACGTCGTTTAGTCATTTTAGGAGGTTGAAGATGAAATACATCAACATTTATTTTTGTAACCTCAAAGCTTACTTGATTGCTAGTATGTCTTATAGAATGGACTTCTTTATTGGACTTATTTCTTCTTTGATTGAACAGATTGTTTATTTAATCTTTTTAAATGTATTATTTGCAAATATCAAGGAAATTGCCGGATTCAACTATGGACAAATGCTATTTATTTATGGAATGGCAACTATCGGACGTTCAGTTCACCTGATTTTCTTTGACAATCTTTGGATGTTTGGAAGCCGCTATATTCGCAAAGGTGAGTTTGAACGCCTGCTTATCATGCCCATCAATCCTCTTTTTCAGCTAATTTGTGAACGCGTGCAGCTACAAGGCTTTGGCACAACACTGATGGGAGCTATTGCAACTTATCAATCCTATCATTTACTCGGACTGCATTGGAATATTTTTCATCTACTTCTCTTTGTCTTTATCTGTATTTGTATTGGTTTACTCTATGCCGCTATTCAATTAGGACCTACTGCTCTTGCTTTTTGGATTGTCGAATCTTTCCCTATCACAATGGGGATTTTCTCCCTCAATCAAATGGCACAATACCCTATCAAAATTTACCCAACCTTTATCCAATTGATACTAATTTTTGTATTTCCTTATGCTTTTACTTCTTTTTTTCCAGCTCTTTATTTTTTAAATCTAAGCTGGATTGGTTTGCTACTTCCTTTAGTCCTACTTGTTATTTTTACTATCAACTACGCTCTATTCAAATACGGCATGAAAAAATTCTCCAGTGTTGGGAATTAAATATTAAAAACCAACTGAAATCTTTCATCAGTTGGTTTTATTTGCCCTTGGAAAATAGAGACGAATCTCCGTATAAGTATTTTCTTCAGATTTAATTTCCATGTGATAGGATTTACCAAATTGTAATTGCAAACGCTGATTAACATTCTTCAAACCGACACCACCCAAGCGAACGAGTGTAGCACTTGTAGTTTCGCTGGCGACAAAGCCACGACCATTGTCATAAATTGAAACGATGAGCTGCGTGTCATTTTTAAAAACGCTAACTCGAATCATCCCTTGACGATTCATTTCCTTGATACCATGATAAATCGCATTTTCAACCAAAGGCTGCAAAATCAACTTCGGAATTTTGTAGTCATCATATTGCTTCAACTCTTTAATCTCATATTGCAATTTCTCACCATAGCGCTGTTTTTGAATAAAGAGATACTGACGCACGTGGTCAATTTCATCTTTAAGAGAAATTTGTTCATGTCCTTGGTTCAAAGCTAAACGGAAATACTTAGCTAGTGATTTTGTGAATTCTACCACACGCTTGCTGTCATTAAATTCTGCCATCCATACAATTGTATCCAACGTATTGTAAAGAAAATGCGGGTTGATTTGGCTGGAAAGTGCCTGCAATTCATATCTTCTGACATTTTGTTCCTCTTCTTTGACTGCAATCATCAATTGATCAATCCGGTCTAACATAATATTAAATTGTCTTGCCAAATCAACTAATTCAGGAGAGCCGGTTTCATTAGCCCTCAAATCTGAATGCCCACTTCCAACCTTTAAAATGGTTGCTTGCAAATCTCGCAAAGGCTTAATCCAAAGCCGAAGCACAAACCAGATCCCTATTAGACAAACCCCCAAAGCAAACAGACCTGTTCCAATAAAAGACCACAAAATCTGCGTTTGAACTGCATGCAATTGTTCCATTGAAGAAACCCCAATCAATGTCCAACCACTATTTGGAATTTGATATTGAGATACATAAGCTTGTTTTGATTTGACATATCCATTTTTTACAGAAAGATAAGGCGCCATCGCTTTCATTTCAGCGTGAGAAGAATAAACTGCTTTTTTAGGATGATAGACAAAGTCATGATTGGCATCGACGATAAAGGTAAATCCTTCTTTTCCTAACTGTAGTTGATCTAAATAAGCTTCCAACGTCTTGTATCCAATATCTAAGCGAACAACCCCTAGATTTTTACCATCTTTATCTACAACTTCCTGCATGATTGAAATCACCCATTTTTCACCAGTTGTATGACTGACGGTTCTTCGTGCTGGTGTCAAAATCGGCATAGCACCTTTATGGATAGCATCCTGATACCATTTTTCTTTCATCATATCAGCGGATGTCTTCATGGTTAATTCAGGATCTGTTGATATGAGATTCCCGTCTTTTGTTACCAAAATAGCAGATACCAAATCCGAATCTGTTTTTAAAATCGTTGCGAATAATTGCCGAAGTTGTTCAGCGTTTTCTTGGCTTGGTGTTTGTGCGTATGTCTTTATTTTCTCATTTTCAGCCAAACTACTTGTTGTCTGTTTAACTTTTTGTAAATAAGAAGTGATAAACTGACCACTTTGCTGAATGGTCTTGCGTGTATTTTGCTCAGTTGTCTGGCGAATAGCAACCGAACTAGTCTGATAATAAATCCCACCGACAATTCCCAAAAGAGCTAATATCATAATAAAAACATAAATCACTAACTGAATCAGGAGAGAATATCGTTTCATTGCCCTTCTCCTCGTTTAAATTGCCGCGGTGTTACTCCAACGACTTGCTTGAAGCGTTGAGAAAAATAGTTCATATCTTCAAAGCCTACCTGCTCTGCAATTTCATAAACCTTCAAGTCAGTTGTCAAAAGCAGTAATTTTGCTTTCTTCATCCGTTCTTGAATTAAGTAATCCTGAAATGGCAAGCCCAGCTCTTTTTTGATGAGAACACTCAAATAAGACGAACTAAACCCGAGTTGAAAAGCGAGTGATTTAAGAGATAATTCTGTATCGATTAAACGATCATGAATTGCTTGTTCTAAATCAGAAAATTCTGCTTGCCCAACCAGTTCATGAACTTGCTGCTGCTTTCGCTCCTTGTCCAATTTCTCTTTGACTTTAAACAACATCGTTTCCACATCTTCCCGCGAAAACGGCTTTAGTAAATAATCATCAGCACCTAATTTTACTGCTGATAAAGCGTAGTCGAAGTCGTCATAACCCGTTAAAAAGATAATATGAACAGAAGGATATTGTTCTTTGACTAATTGAGCTAGTTTAATCCCGTTTATATGTGGCATATTGATGTCTGTCAAGACAATATCGGGCTGTGCAAGCTGTATCTTTTCCCAAGCATCCAAGCCGTTTTCAGCCTCGCCCATGACTTCCATATCAAATGTTTCAAAATCTACTAAAGACGAAATACCTTGCCGAACAAGGTATTCATCTTCTACAATCATAATTGAATACACTAGCGCACCCCTATTATTTATTAAACTCATTATAGCAAATTTCTGTGAAAATTGCTGTTACACATAGTTTAATAAATAACCGTAGCCTTTACTTTCCATTTGGTCTTTCGGAATGAAATGAATGGCTAAACTGTTGATACAGTAGCGAAGTCCGCCCTTATCTTTTGGTCCGTCCGTAAAGACATGACCAAGATGTGAATTTCCAATACGGCTTCTAACTTCCGTCCGTGTCATATTAAAACTATGATCTTCCTTATAAGTCGCTACATCTGGACTGATTGGACGTGTGAAGCTAGGCCAACCACAACCAGACTCAAATTTATCTTTGGAAGAGAAAAGTGGCTCACCTGTTACAACATCGACATAGATTCCTGCATCAAACTTATCCCAATAGCGATTAGAAAAAGCACGCTCAGTATCATTTTTTTGTGTTACAGCATATTCTTCATCAGATAGTTTCTTTTTAATCTCTGCATCACTAGGTTTTTTATATTTGGAAGCATCAATGACTGGATAAGAAGCTTGCTTAACATTGATATGGCAATAGCCATTTGGATTTTTCTTTAAATAATCTTGGTGGTACTCTTCAGCCTTAATAAAATGTTTTAATGGTTGTTTTTCGACCGCCAATGGCTCTTTAAATTTTTCTTTCTGCTCGTCAAAGACTTTGTTAATCGTTTCTACATCAGCCTGATCTTTATAATACACGCCTGTACGATATTGCACTCCACGATCATTGCCTTGCTTATTTTTGCTGAGCGGATCAATGATTCTAAAATAATGTAGCAAGACTTCTCTTAAAGAGATTTTATTGGCATCATAGGTTACATGAACCGTTTCTGCATGTTTTGTCTGCGAGATTAGTTCGTATTTTGTGGTTTCGCTAGTGCCATTAGCATAACCAGAGACTGCATCAACCACCCCATCTACTCGTGAGAAATATTCTTCCACCCCCCAGAAGCAACCTCCTGCCAAATAGATATGCTTTAAATTTGCATTTTTCAAGTCCGCTTTCTTTTGCTTGACCGGTTCAGCCTGGCTAACAGCTGCTTCTTTAATCTGATTAATAGCAGATTGATTTTTAAGGGTTGGCATCATGCGACTTCCTAGCACAAATAAACCTAAAACCAGCAGGACTGCTCCACCAAATAATAACCATTTCATTTTATGATCCATCATCCTCCCCTCCTATTTAATGCTTTTAAGAGTTGATTCAATTTCTGCTTTTTTAATAAGTCCAGGACGAGTTTTTACCAATTTTCCATCGCTTCCAATAAATGCAGCTGTCGGATAGGAACGAACACCATATTGTTCCAATAGTTTACCACTAGGATCTAGTAAAACAGGTAAATGTTTATAATTTAATTTCTCATACCAGTTTTTAAAATCTGCTTCAGATTTTTCACCAACATGCCCCGGTGAAACAACCGTCAAAACTACATAGTCTTTCCCAGCATTTTTAGCTAACTCATCAGTATCCTTTAATGTAGATAAGCAGATAGAACACCAAGATGCCCAAAATTTGAGATAAACTTTCTTTCCTTTGAAATCTGACAATTTATAAGTTTTCCCGTCAACTCCTTTTAGTTCAAAATCAGGAGCTGCTTCGCCTTGATTCAACTTTGTAGCTGTCGTTTTATTTGTAAATTGTCCGTGTCCAGACTTAGTTCCACTAGCTGATTTTTGATTTCCACAGGCACCCAACAGAGCAACACAAACAAGACCTGTGATGACTAACATTGTTTTTTTCATGAGATTCCTCCTTTTATCCACCAAATATTGAAGCTAGAACATTAAGATTTCCCAGCATAAGTAAAATTCCCATCAAGATGATAAGTAACCCGCCAATTTTCTTTAGTAGTCCCATATAAGGTTTTATTTTCCCAAAATGGCGTAAAACAATAGAAGAGGTAAGCGCCAAAATGAGAAATGGGATAGCAAGACCAAGGGTATAAACTAACATGAGGAAGCCACCTTGTACTGCTCCATTACCACCAGAAGCTGCAATTGCGAGAACAGAACTCAAAACAGGACCTACACAAGGTGTCCAACCAAAGCTAAAGGTCACACCTAGCAAGAAAGCATTGTAAAAATCATTTCTATTTTTATCTTTTTTTAATTGAACACTTTTCTGTCGTTGTAGTAGCTTAAAATTGATCAGTTCCATTTGATGAACACCGAGCAAAATAACAATTGCTCCTAATACATAGCGGAACCACTCTGTATAGAGAACTTTTCCCAAAAAGCCAGCGCCATATCCAAGAATTAAAAAGACTACGGACAATCCTGCAATGAAACATAGTGTTTTTATAATTCCGTACCAAGCAATCTTCTTTCCAAAAATAGTGATTGTTCTTGGTTCATCTGTATCCAATAAAATACCAACATATACAGGAAGCAATGGCAATATACAAGGCGAGAAAAATGATAAAATTCCCGCTAGAAATACAGAAATCAAAAACACAATAGATATCATTATCTTTTCCTCCTCATTTTCTTTCTAAGAAAAGTATACACTGGTTCACTATCTAAAAATAGAGGATACGATTTGTAAAAACTTGAATTTGATATGGTCATAAAAAAACTATCACTTTTCGTGATAGATATTTTTAATTATTCCATTTCAAATGTGTCACTTTTTTGTTTATTTGGCAAAAACAAAGATAACACAATCCCGACAATCGTCGGTACCAGCCAAGGAATTGAAGCTTGCGCAAATGGCAAAGCATTGATTAAATTACTCACACTAGTCAATTTAAATTGCGAGCCAATAATATTCGCAAAGGCAATAATTGTTACAACTGCGACCGTTAGCTGCATTCCAATCTTAGATAAGGCAACAAACTTATTGACAATCACAATCATTACAATCGCAATGGTAATCGGGTACAAAATTTGCAAGACAGGAACTGAATACTGAATGATCGCTCCCAAACCAAGATTTGCAATTGCAAATCCAATCAAGGTAAAGGCTGTTGCATAAGTTTTGTAGCTGATTTTAGAAAAGGTTTTATTGAAAAATTCTGATGTTGAAACAATCAAACCAACCGTAGTCGTGAAACAAGTCACTGTTACCATGGCTGCAAGGAAAATCTGTGCTGTCGGACCAAAAATAGCTTGTGTAGCTTGAGATAAGACATAAACTCCTTTATTGGCATTAGACGCCATTACATCAGCCGGAATTGGGAAATGATTTCCAAGAAATCCTAATCCAATATAAAGTGCACTAAATCCCAATGCAACAACAATTCCAACAATCCAAATCGTTGAGATATATTCCTTTTTGTTGGCAAAGCCGAGTTGGTTCAATGTTTGCACAGCGATAACGCTAAAAGCAACAGAGGCAAGTGCATCAAGCGTATTATACCCTTCAAGAAAGCCAGTTCCAAAAGCTGCTTTTGCGTATTCCGCGCTAGCAGCTTGCGGTGCAGCTGCTCCGTATTTTATTGCCCCTAAAATGACTAGAATGACAATCAAAATGGCAAATACAGGAGTCAAAATCCGACCAATTCGATCCAAAATTTTGGAAGGATTTAATGAAATCAAGTAAGCAGCCACAAAATACAAGATTGTAAAAATAATAAGTCCTAATCCAGTCATATTACTCGAAAGCAATGGTGCAATCCCAACTTCATAAGAAGTCGTTGCCGTCCGAGGAATGGCAAAAAATGGACCAATCGCTAGATACAGAACCACCAAGTAACTGGTCGCAAACCAAGGAGAAACCTTTTTAGAAATTTCGTAAACATAGCCTTTGGGATTTAAAGTACCGATAATCAATGTTAAAATAGCAATTCCAACTCCTGAAAGCACAAATCCTGCAATCGCTGACCAGAAGTGTTCGCCAGACAAAGCTCCTAAAGTTGGCGGAAAGATTAAATTCCCTGCGCCGAAAAATATTCCAAACAAGAGTAATCCTGTCAGTGCTCCTTTTTTAACCATCTTCTCTCCCTTTTCTAAAATTCAGTATGTTCAACTATTATAACAGATTCTTACAATACTTCAAGTGATATAAAGTTAAAATATTGCACAAATTCTGAATGTTTGAGCAAAACAAAAGCAGCATAATCAAGTCATGCTGCCATATTCTTATTTAATCCCTAGGGCGATGCGTGCGTAGCGACTCATTTTATCCACAGTCCATGCTGGATACCACACCAGTCTCACTTCTACTTTGCTCACTTCAGGTACATCTGACATCGCATCATGAATCTGATCAGTTAATAAGTCAGCCAGCGGGCATCCCATTGTTGTTAAGGTCATATCAATCTGCGTCTCACCATTTTCACCATTGAACCGAATTTCATAAATCAAACCAAGATTTACAATATCAATTCCTAATTCAGGGTCAATAACTTGTTCCAAACTTTCCAAGATACGATTTTTAATATCATCAATTTGTTCGTTTGTGTATGCCATGGTGCCTCCTTTTGTCTACTAATCCTCAATAAAGTCACGAAGTGGCTTGCTACGACTTGGATGACGCAATTTGCGTAGGGCTTTGGCCTCAATTTGTCGAATCCGTTCACGAGTCACGTTAAAGACTTTTCCAACATCTTCCAGCGTACGCATTTTACCATCATCTAGACCGAAACGCAAACGTAGTACATTTTCTTCACGGTCTGTTAATGTATCAAGAACCTCGTCTAATTGCTCACGTAGGACAATACGTGTTGTGTAATCAACTGGATTTTCAATCACTTCATCCTCAATGAAATCGCCAAGATGACTATCATCTTCTTCTCCAATTGGAGTTTCAAGAGAGACCGGCTCTTGGGCAATCTTCAAAATTTCACGAACTTTATCTGGTGTCATATCCATCCGCTCTGCAATTTGCTCTGGTGTTGGATCTTGTCCCAATTCTTGTAAAAGATTTCGTTGTTCCCGCACTAATTTATTAATCGTTTCAACCATATGAACCGGAATCCGAATCGTACGCGCTTGGTCAGCAATCGCACGAGTAATCGCTTGACGAATCCACCAAGTGGCATAGGTCGAAAATTTGAAACCTTTGGTATAGTCAAACTTGTCAACGGCTTTCATCAATCCCATATTGCCTTCTTGAATCAAGTCAAGAAACTGCATGCCGCGTCCAACATAGCGCTTAGCAATAGAGACAACCAACCGCAAATTAGCTTCTGCCAAACGTTGTTTCGCTTCTAAGTCGCCTTGCTCCACAAGAACAGCTAATTCTTGCTCTTCTTCATTGGTCAATAACGGAACAACACCAATTTCCTTTAAATACATACGGACAGGGTCGTTCACTTTAGCAGAATTGCTACCAAGCAACTCCTCATCTGTTAATTCAGCTTCTTCTTCCTCTGTATTTAAAACCCGTTCACTTGGGTTGCCTTCTTTATCCGTAATAGCAATCCCTGCGTCCTGAATCCGTTGAAGAAGATCTTCAATGCCATCAGCTTCCAAAGTAAATGGAATGACTAGCCGATCATTGATTTCATCATCGGTTGCTGTACCAGTTTTTTTATGGTTGCGAATAAATTCTGCAACTTGAACATCAAAAGTTGTTACTTCTTTTTGTTTTGTAGCCATTCCTACTCCATTCTCCTTTTTTGAGCAATAAATCGCTCTAGCTCTTCTAATGCCGTATCTATATCCCCACTATGAGATGCTTCACGGACTTTTTTACCAATCAATTGATTTTCTTTGCGAAGCAATTCCTTATCTCGCGTTTGCTCCACTTCAATCAGTTCCTGCTCAGAAACTTCCTCTGGTAGATTTTCTTCTAAGACCCGATACCAAGCTTGCTGTACCGAATCATTTTGCTCAGACAAATCTTGTGGCGTTACCTCGCCATTTGTTTTTAAAATATCGTACAAAGTCTGCAATTCTACTGTTGCGAAATGAAAATCTTTCCTCAAACGATAATCATTTAAAATTACAGGATTATCAATCATCCGCTGCAGAAGATGACTCTCTGCCTTAATTAGCCGTGATACTTGCTGTGTTACCGGAATGTCAAGTCTTGACACTTGTTGATGCGATTGCTGTTGTTGCTCTCTTCTATTTACTAAACGATGATTATTAACAGCTTGCTCCACCTGCTGGTAGTCAAAATCAGGTAACAATTCAGCTAACATATAAATATAGGAATTTTGTGCAGTGATTGATTGAACCTGTGCAATCAGCGGAGACATTTGTTCAACAAATTCAATTTGAGCTTGCAAGTTTTCGATATTATCTGGCTTCAGATAGTTCAAAAGAAACTCTATATCACTAATTCGTGTTTTAGTCAGTAAATTTTGTAAATCATCAGCAGAATTTTTTTTGATAAATTCATCCGGATCCATATTATCAGGAATCCTGACAATTTCAACTGATAAATTATGCAATTCATTCAGAGCTTTTGCTGTCGCTGCTTGTCCTGCTTTGTCACCATCGTACGTTAAAATGACTTTCTTTGCGAATTTACGAAGATGATCCACATGCTCATGCGTCAATGCTGTCCCCATAGATGCTACAGCATTTTCAATTCCAGCACGATAAGCAGCTATGACATCCATAAAGCCTTCCATTAAGTAAATTTCGTGACTTTTCTTAATAGTCGGTTTAGCTTTATCCAGATGATACAACTCATAACTTTTATTGAAAATCGGTGTACTGCGGCTATTCTTATACTTAGCAACTTTCTGCTCTATATCGCTTGCTTGCCAAATACGACCTGAAAAAGCAATGACTTGGCCTTTATCATTTGTCAATGGAAACATAATCCGATTTTGAAAGGCGTCATAAGCCAAATTGTTATTAGCTAAGTTGAACAAACCAGAATTCATAATGACTTGCTCGTCAAATTTCCCACTAACACTTTTATAAAGATAGTTATTTTCATTGGGCGCTAAACCAATTTGAAAATGCTTGATAACTTCATCTGTTAAGCCACGTTCATAAAGATAAGAACGTGCTTCTTCTCCTATCTTTGTTGTCATCAATACCGCATGGTAAAATCTTGCAGCTTCTGCATGAATATCATAAAGTGCTTGATGAGGATGTGTATGTGTTGACAGCTCTTTTCTACTATGCTCTATTTCTAATGGAAACCCTGCACGATCGGCAACAATTTGTACAGCGTCCATAAAAGAAACACCACGATATTCTTCAATAAATTTAAAGACATCACCTGACTTTCCACAGCCAAAACAGTGATAAAATTGCTTTTCTTCTACCACGTTGAATGATGGAGTTTTTTCACCATGAAAAGGACAAAGCCCTAGATAATTTCTTCCAGCTTTCGTTAGAGCAACGACTTCTCCTATGATTTCGACGATATTGACACTATTTTTAATATCAGAAATGATTTCTTTATCAATCAATAGACAACACCCCCAATTTATCATAGAATAACAACTTACATTTTATAATAAATTTATCAAAAAGTAAAATATTCACTATATTTTTTAGACATTTTATTGACTTTCCCCTTTTTTTGGATATAATATAGTTTAGTATTTTGAAAGGAAAAAGAAAATGTTAAAGGACCTTAAAGAGTTTTTGCTTCGCGGCAATGTAATTGATTTGGCAGTCGGTGTTATTATTGCCAATGCTTTTGGAGCTATTGTGACTTCGCTTATTGGAGATGTTATTACTCCACTCTTTCTCAATCCAGCTTTAAAAGCTGCTGGTGTAGAACAAATTGCCGGTTTAAAATGGAATGGGATTGCATACGGTAGTTTCTTAAGCGCTGTTATCAATTTCCTCGTCATCGGAACAGTTCTCTTCTTCATCGTCAAGTCTGTTGAAAAAGCGCAAAGTCTTACTAAAAAAGAAGATACTGCTGAAGAAGCTGCAGGACCAACTGAATTAGAAGTTCTTCAAGAAATCAAAGCATTGCTCGAAAAGAAATAGAGGTTAGGGAAAAATTAAAAGATTGTAAGAGTTTGAGAAGTGTTTTATCTCAGACTCTTTTCTTTTGAAATAGCCACAAAAAAACAGGACTTCAATCCTGCTTTTTCTTTTATTAGAATTTTTTACGTTTACGAGCTGCTTCTGATTTACGTTTCCGTTTTACAGAAGGTTTTTCATAGAATTCACGTTTGCGTGTTTCTTGAAGAGTACCAGCTTTAGTAACCGCACGTTTAAAACGACGAAGAGCATCGTCAAGGGATTCATTTTTACGTACTACTGTTTTTGACATTTTTTTCACTCCCTTCAAGCTTAAAATCTTTTAAATTTTATCATATTAAAATACACTTGTCAAGTCCCAGAAATCAAGGGAATGTGTAAACTTTTGTAGAACAAGCAATATTATTAACTTAAAAGAGAGTTGAATTTTAGCAAATTTTTCAAAAAAATCTGCCAACTACTTCATTCTGTAATCTAGGCTGTAAATTTATTATCGAATTTGTTCAAAATGCAAATGGACTGCGATATGATCGCCATAACCGTTCCGGTCTAAATCACGTTGCAAGCGGTAGGAAATATAATGTTCGGCAATAGTGATATAACCAGCACCTAGCAGGCGATTTTCTACCATAGATTGGATCATACTGATAGTAGCTCGTTCAACACCAGCTTCCTCTAGATCTAACACTACTTTTTTAGTTACAAGAGCTAAATTTTGACGTAAATCGTCTGTCAAGACATAAACCGTTTGTGCTGCTTTCAAAATAGCTTGATAAATTTTATCTGGATTAAAATCAGTAACTTCTCCATTACGTTTGATGACTTGCATAGAAAACTCCTTTAGTTTTATTCGTTTCATTAAGAGAATACAGTTTATTATACTATTTTTGTGCTGATTCTCAAAATGATAGATACTGTGGGAGAGTTGGTAGACAAAAGCTACGGTTTTCAATGCTTGCTTTTGATTGTATTGATTAAAAAAAAGACAAACACTCAAAAACAGAGTTGTTTGTCTTTGGGGCGAAAGATTAGACTTTTTCTAAAATCTTCAATTATTTAATCTTCGTTATTTCTTTTACGACGGCGAGCACTAGCTAGAGTTCCCAAACCAAGTAGCAGGCCTAATGCAGCAACCTGATCTGCTTTAGTACCTGTAGCAGGCAGAACTTTTTGACCAGTATTTTGTTGTCTAACTAACAATGGTTTTGGTTGGTAAGTTCTGGATAAGTGTAAGTTTGGTACTTTTCCACCTGTTTCTTTTTGAGCCTTCGGAGGAAGTTGACTTCTCAATTGCTCATAGTTTTCTTGTAACTTGGTATAAATTGAACGAGAAATCTCTAGTTTTGCTTCTTCATCTTTTAACGTTTTAACCTTAGAGGCATAGTCAGCTTGTGCAGCTTGAAGAGCCTTTTGAGCTGCTTCCAGTGCTTGTGGTGCATTTTGTAATTTTTCCAAGTTATCTTGTGCTTCTTTTAGCTTGGTTTGACTAGTTTGCAAAGCGTCTTTTGCCTTGGCAACATTTAATTCTGCTGTAATTAAGACTTTCTTGAGTTCTGCTAATTTATTTTTAGCAGTTTCTAGTAATCCTTGTTCTTTTGCTAATGCTGCTTGTTTTGGTGCCAACTTGGATGCAATAGTTGCAGTTGCGCGCTTCAGAGCAGCTTCTTTTGTTACAACATTTTGCTTCGCTTTTGTCAAGGCCGCTTCAGCTGTAATCACTCCAGCATTCGCAGTAGCAAGAGCAGCTGAACGATTCGCAGTCAACTTTTGAAGGTCTGCTAATTTTGCTTTTTGAATATTTAAAGTAGACACATAACCCGTTCTTTGAGCTCGCAACACGCCTAATTGACTCTTCGCTGCTGTTGCTTGTGCATTTGCAGCTCTTGCAGCACCAGCAAAATTACGGATTGCTTGCTCATACGCGTCTGCGCTAAGAAGAGTACCGTTGTTAACACGTGCATTAAAATTAGGTTCTCTATGAAATCCAACTTCAGACGTTCCATATACATTACTGTATTGATTTGGAACTTTATCATATGCAGCTGAAATGGTATTAAAGTTTTTATCCATCATTTGAAGATAGTGACCAACTCTATAGAAGAAAGCAAGTTGACCACGATTACGTAAGGTGGTATAAATTTGATTGGAATCAATGTCTCGCTCATTGGTTGTTAAGCCATACTTAGCTGCCTCAGCCATATAGATAGATTTTTCCTTATACCAAAAATCAACGGCTCCTTTCGGAGTAAAACTAATCGCTACATTTTCATTTCTCAAATATTTGCCCATATGCCAATCTGCTCTTTCAAAATAAAGAGTTTGGACTTGGCTGGCTGGATTCTTGTAAGGATCAATCAATAATTCTTTTAATCCAGCTTGTCTACGATAAGCATTGATAGCTCTAACCAATTCAATCGCTTTTAAGTTATTTGCTAAAGTTGCTGGACTTGTTGCGTCAGAACCAACTGTAATACCGTCTTCACGTTTAGCTCTTTCATAAGTTGCTAGAGCTTCAGTAGCTGCATTACGAATCGCTTCGTTGGCTCCATTTGTTTTAGCGTGTTGTAAAAATTCACCATAGGTTGCCTTGTTTAAATCAACATTTCTTCTATTGGTAGCTGACTGTTCAGCACGGGCTACTTCAGCGGCTTTTTGATCAATAGCCGCTTGATTTTCTGCAACTTTTTGCTCACTTTGCTTGACTTGCTCAGTCGCTGAATCGATTTTTTTAGGAAGATTAGCGATTTCTTCTTTCACTTTAGCAAGATCTTTTTGCTTTTCTGCCAAATTCTTTTCAGCTTGTTTTTCTTCTTCCTTTGCGCGGTTAAGATCTTGTTCTTCATTGGCAACTGGAGCTTTAGCTGTGTCTAATTCGCGTTGTGCAACGTCAACAAGTGATTGTTGCCCTGCAACAACATTTTCTTGATTTTTAACAGCTTCTTTTGCCTTTGTTTCAGACTGTTCTGCTGCTTGAACTTTATTTTCCTCTGTTGTAACCGTCTTCTCTGATGTCGCCACTTCTTCTTTTGCGGTTTCAATAACTTCTGGAGTTGCTTCTTTCTTTTCTGCCTCAGCATTTGCAACAGCTTTTTCGCTATCTGCCACCGCGTCCTTTGAAGTATTTACATCTCCTTTGACTTGCTCTACAACTTTTTGCTGAGCATCTGTTTGAACCTTTGCAGCATCGGCTTGCAGCTTTGCTGATTGAACATCTGTTTCTGTAACTGGTTTGGTGATTTTTTCAGATGTCTTTGGCTCAGTAGATTGTGTTTTTACTTCTTCGGCATTTACTTGATGTGATAAACTGCCTGAAATAATAGTGGTTGCAGCTAAACCGGTCGCAACTACTGATTTTTTAATTTTTCTCTCCATTAGACGGCCTCCTAATATACTTGCTACCTTTCATTATAAACCATTTCAGCCTAAATTACAATTCCGCTAATGTATTACTCAGATAACTATTTCATTAAATTTCTTTTACATTGATTATTGGTAGGGAGAAATCTATGGGGGAATCCTACACAATCCAAACTATCATTTCCTGATTGTAAAAGATTTCAAAATACGCTACAATAGAGAAAAATTCTTCTGTATGGGGACAGTTAAGATGATAAAACCTAAGTATCAATGTATTGTAGATCAGATTAGCCAAGATATTAAAAGTGGGAAATTGTCCAAGGGACAAAAGATTCCTTCTGTCCGTCAGCTGGCAGAATACTATCGCTGTAGCAAGGATACAGCTCAAAAGGCGCTAATGGAATTGAAATATCAAAAGTATATCTATGCGGTTCCTAAAAGTGGCTACTATGTGTTGGAAAATAGTCTGGAGGATCAGCAGGACATGGAGCTAACCGTCAGAGATGACCACTACCAAATTTATGAAGACTTTCGACTTTGTCTCAATGAAACGCTGATTGGACGTGAGAATTATCTTTTTAACTACTACTCGCAACAAGAGGGGCTAGAGGATTTGCGACAATCTGTCCAGCAGCTGCTTCTAGATTCAGCTATCTACACCTCTGCTGACAGGCTTGTTCTGACGTCTGGTACCCAGCAGGCTCTTTATATTCTTTCGCAAATTGCCTTTCCAAATGAAAAATATGAAATTCTAGTTGAACAGCCTACCTATCATCGGATAAATGATTTGCTAACTGCCCAAAAACTTCCTTATCAAACAATTGAGCGAACTCCAGAAGGAATTGATTTAGGAGAATTGGAGAGGATTTTTCAATCTGGTCGTATCAAATTCTTCTATACTATCCCACGCTTTCATTATCCCTTGGGGCATTCTTACAGTCGAAAGGAGAAGGAAGAAATCATTCGTCTTGCTCGGCTTTATGATGTTTATATCATAGAAGATGATTATTTGGCTGACTTTGACAGCAAACGCGAACTGACCTTCCATTACTTGGACGACAGCCAGCATGTCATCTATATCAAATCTTTTTCTACTAGCCTCTTCCCTGCCCTTCGGATAACAGCTCTGCTATTTCCTCCAGCTATTCAGCCCACTTTTATAGCCTACAAAAAAGCAGTAGACTACGACAGCAATCTCATCATGCAGAAAGCTCTATCCCTTTATATTGACAATCTCATGTTTGAAAAAAATCGTCTTTCTCTGCTCAATCAACAAGAAAAAGAATTGACGAGAGCTAGAAAACTTTTAAGCCAAAATCAGCTCAAACTTTCCTACTTTATCAATAGAGATGGTATCTTACTAGATCTACGTGGACTTAAATCTGTCAGCTCCCTCAAACATAGCAATCTGCCATTGGATTTTTTTGAAGCAAGTTATATACAGGATTGTCCTTATCAATATGCAAAAATTAAATACGGGGATCTAGAAAAAACCTTAGAACGCTTAAATGAATATTTATAAGGGAGTGGGACAGAACTAAAAATCGAAAATTTTTAGTTCGTAGTCCCACCCCCGCAAGGGTGCTTAAACAGTTATCAAGCTGTTTAAGGTTGCAGATGAAGAAAACGAAGTTTTCGCCAAAAGTGTTCTTCCGAGCTTGAACAGCGAATGAAGAGCCCAATCACCTACTGCGTTATTCGTTTATTACTAAATCTGATAGAAGCTGGGACACTTTTTGCCCAGCCTCCTTCTTTAACATATCACTCTTCTTTCATCATTCCAGCCTGCAATTGATACATTTTATAATAAGTCCCCTTAAGCGCTAGAAGCTCTTCGTGTGTGCCAGATTCAATGATACGTCCCTGCTCCATGACATAAATGCAGTTAGCGTCCTGAATGGTAGACAGACGGTGAGCAATGGCAATCGTTGTTCGTCCTTGGCGCATTTTTTTCAGCGAAGTTTGGATAAGTTCTTCGGTCTCTGAGTCAATATTAGCAGTTGCTTCGTCCAAAATCAAGATTTTGGGCTTGCTAGCAATTGTTCTCGCAAAAGCCAATAGTTGTCTTTGTCCGCTTGAAAAAGTCGCACCTCGCTCGGTTACTGGACTGTCATAACCTGCAGGAAGCTGAGTGATAAAGTCGTGAGCATCCACAAACTTAGCAGCTTCTACAATATCTTCTCGACTCATATTTTCCTGATACATTTGGATATTAGAAGCAATGGTACCGTGATAGAGGAAAGGATCTTGAAGAACTAAACCAATATTGCGGCGTAATTCAGCTTGACTGTAATCCTTAATGTTTTGATTATCAATTAAAATTTCTCCTCTTTCAAATTCATAAAAACGCAGAAAGAGATTGATGATCGAAGACTTGCCTGAGCCAGTCGCACCGACAAAGGCGATTGTTTCCCCCTGCTTGACTGAAAATGAAATATCTTTCAGAACATCACGCTTGCCGTCGTATGAAAAGGAAACATGACGAAATTCAATATTCCCAGCTGTAATTTCCAATGGAAGATTAGCTTGATTGGGCTCATAGTCTCTGTGGTCTATGATTGCAAAAACACGGTCTGCAGCCACCATAGATGTCTGTAAAACAGAGTAATTCTGCATCAAATCAATCAGAGGATTAAAAAGTTGATTGACATATTGTATAAAAGCATACATAACCCCTGCTGTCACTCCTGCAACCTGCCAAGTAAAGCCAAAGTAAGCTAAAATAACTGCATAAGCTAAAATTTTTAACAAAGACATAGCTGGACGCAGAAAAAGGCTATTGATATTGAGGTAGCGGACTGTATACTCCAAATGCTCGCCGTTAATCGTTTCAAATTCATTTATTAGACGCTTTTCCTGACTAAATGCCTGAATAATTCGCATTCCCTCAATACTTTCAGAAAGTTTGACATTCAAATCACTCAGTTTGCTTCGGACGAGTTTGAGGAGACGATTAGATAAGCGTTGATAAAGTAAAATGGAGCCCAGCATGACTGGTAAAAAAAGTACAATAAGTCCTGTCAAGCGCCAATTCAAGGTGCACATCGTCACTACTGTTACAACAAGAATAAAAATGGAACTTAGAAAACTTGAAAATATGCTACTAAACATATCTGCTACCGCTTGTGTATCATTCGTTAAACGGGAAACAATCGCTCCTGCAGCCGTTTGATCAAAATAAGCCATACGTAGCCGCTCAATATTTTCAAAACTCTCCTGACGCAGATCGCGAACAATGCTATATGCCACACGGGCAAAAGAATACTGTCCCAAGAAAGTAAATAGTACCCTAAAAAGAAAGAGAGCATAATAGAGAATCAAAATATAAAATCCCGCCATAATCTGACGACGACTGATAAAATGGTCAATAAAATACCGGGCCAAAAGCGGCAAAGCTGTCGTCACCAAAGTTGTCGCAAAGATAAAAGTAAGTGCCAAAATGCTCACCCATTTATAACGCCACATATAAGTCAGAAGGCGATGAAAAGTTGTTTGTTTTTTCATAATCACTCCTCCTTCAGACTTTCTGCCAGTTGCTGGTTGTGATAAGTATGCGCATACCAACCGTTTTGAGCCAGCAATTCTTGGTGAGTGCCACGCTCTTTAATGCGTCCATTCTCCATCACCAAAATCAAATCTGCATGAACAACTGCTGATAATCGGTGAGCAGTAATAATCGTCGTCTTGCCGTCTCGTTCTTCCTTGAGATTTTCCAAAATCAAATGCTCTGTTTTAGCATCAACAGCAGACAAAGAATCATCCAATATTAAAATATCTGGTTTCAGAACGAGCGCTCGACTCATCGCTAATCGTTGCTTTTGACCTCCTGAAAGCGATACCCCTCGTTCACCGACAATCGTTTGAAAGCCTTCTGGCATGGCAATAATATCCTCATAAAGACCACAAAGTTTACTAGCTTGAATCACTTCGTCATCTGACAAGTCTGGATTTGCAAAACGAATATTGTCCGCAATCGACATTGCAAAAAGAATCTGTTCTTGCGGCACGTAACCAATCAAACTCCGCAAATCATTTAAGCTATAATCTCGAATATCATGATCATTCAGATAAATAGCACCTTCTTGAATATCCCGTTCTCGCATGAGCAGGCGTAATAGTGTTGTTTTGCCAGAACCTGTTTGTCCAACAATTCCTAGCGTCTGCCCTTTTTCTAATGCAAAATGAATATTGGATAAAGTGGCTGCTTTCTCATAAGAAAAATGCTGAATATCATAGACCAAACGACCATTTTGTATAGGGAAAACGGGATTTTTGGTCTCTTTGACATCAGATTTTTCTGCCAATAGTCGCTCAATCCGTTCATAAGAAACCATTCCTCTTTGGCTGATGTTGAAGAGATAGCCCATCGCCTGCAAAGGCCATACCAGCATATCTAGATAAGTAATAAATGTCACTAACTCTCCAACTGTAAATTGTCCTCTAGAGATGAACATTCCCCCAAAAATCAAGGTTAATGCATAAGATAAGCCGATGAAAATCAGAACCATAGGGTCGAAGAAGGAATTATATTTAGCAGCTAAAATATTCTTCTCATAGACATCCTGATTTGTCCTAGCAAAAGAGTGACTTTCTGCTTTTTGATAGCCAAAAGATTTCGTTACTTTAATCCCTGAAATGCTTTCCTGTACCTTGTTATTCAAGTCAGAAAAGGCCTCCTGAGCCGCTTTAAAGCTCTCATGATTTTTTCGTCCAATTAAACTGGTTCCCCAGGAAAGAAATGGCAATGGCAGAATAGCAATCAAAGTCAAGCGCCAGTCTAAAACAAAAAACATGGTCAGCAGAGTTACCAGTGCTGTGATAGAGGCATCTACCGCCGACATGACACCCCCACCTGCCACACTTACAACTGCATTAATGTCATTCGTTGCATGCGCCATCAAATCTCCTGTTCGATATTTTTGGTAAAAAGATGGTGCCATTTGGGTAAAGTGCTCAAAGAGTTGAGAACGTAAAAGTCGTCCCAAATGATTTGCTGTGCCAAAGATATATAGCCGCCAAAGATAACGCAGACCATACATAATAAAGGCCGAAGCAACCAAAAGTGAAAGATTTAAAAGTAATTGCTCTGATGTTAGATTTCGACTAGCAATACGGTCAATGACCACACCAATTACTCTAGGAGGAATTAAATTAAAAACACTAACCAAAGACAAGGCTAGAATTCCGATAATATAACGTTTTTTCTCCAGTTTGAAAAACCAGCCCAATTTTCTGATAAGATTCATATTTTCTCCTCTGCTATTACTAATTACCATTATACATTATTTTGTTGCATTATCTGTAAAAATAAAACGCAGCTAGCGCAACCTAACTGTGTTCCTCATTTCTTTTGGGTCAATTCAAAACTCTTATCTAAAAGGGAAAAAAGTTCTGTATCCGTCAAAGTATCATCCAAGGGCAGGCTCAGCCAATATTTTTTATTCATGTGAAAGGCTGGGTAAATCCCTGCTTTTTTAAGTAAATTAGCTACTTGATTGTTTTTGACATTCAGCACTTCTATTGGACCAGTTTTGCCATTTTCAAACTTCGACCAGTCTATCGTCATAAAAATGCCATACCATTTTTTAGTATCCTGATGTCGAAAAACACCAGCATGAAGATTGCTATTTTTTGAAGAATTCTCCCAGAGATATTCCAGTCGTCCGCCATAGGTCTTCGCTACGTACTCCTGCAAGCGGCTACTCTGTTCATAAAGAAAGCCAACTTCCTCAAAACAATTAGCTCGAATCATCAAAAAAATATCCTGACAAGCTTCACGGACTTGACCGACAAATTCACCCGTCATAGTCTTCATTTTGACTTGTACGTATTCATCACCAGTCTCTTGGTCAAACACTTGATAGTCCAGCTTCTCACCCTGCAGTTTTAGCTGTAACAGAAAATCACCATTCATTATTTCCTGAGAATAAACAAACTCTTCTCCTCTTTTTTCAAAACCAAATACCTGTAATTTTTCTGGATTTGCTTGATATTTCTCAAATAAGTCTAACATGATCTTCACTTTCTAAAATACAATTTTGGTACCATGAAGTTGATTGACGCCGAGCTTTGCAACAATTTCATCACGATTATCAACCGTAATACCGCCTCCTGGTAAAATATCAATCCGACCAGCTGCATGATTTATCAATTCATATAACCAAGAAAAATGCTCTTGAATCGGCTCTTCTGCCAGTCCACCGTGAGTTAGAATCCGTTTCACGCTATGTTCCATTAGCCAGTCCATTTCACTAAATTGATGTTCTCTTGGAGTAGCGTCAAAAGCCATGTGAAAGACGACTTCCAGCCCTTGCGAGGCTTTTAATAATTTTTCCATTTTTGGATAATCAATTTTATTAGCAGTTGTCAAAACACCAAAAACAAGTCCGTGTGTCCCAGCGCTGCGCGCCATTTGAATGTCTTCTAGCATGATTTCCATTTCCAAGTCATTGTATACAAAGTCTCCCCCGCGTGGACGAATCATCGTCATAACGGTCACATTGTAAGGTTTTGCTAGCTCAACAGCCGCCTTTATGACACCGTAACTAGGCGTTGTTCCGCCAACTGCTAGATTATCGCAAAGTTCAATTCGTCGAGCACCAGCCTGCATGGCTTTTTCCAAATTAGTTACATTTTCTGCACAAAATTCATAAATCATTTTTGACCTCTTCTATGTGAAAGTGTTTTCTTGTTGATTATAACATAATCACTATTTATTCTTCAAAATCTTTCGCGACTCGCTGGCACCAATCCAACCATTTTTTCCTATAATCCGACTCAGGCAAGATACGATTTTCTAAATCTTTTATCGTAAAAATTCCCATTTTTTCACAAGTTTGAAGGCAATAGTAATAAAAATCCCAATTCAAATCGTCCTCTTCTGCACAAACTGGAATCTCTTCAAAACCAGCTTGATAAGCTATAAATGCTCTGCTATGTCCATCAGTGAAAAAGATTTTATCTTTCCATCGCTTAATTGGTAAAGGCTTTAAAGCGTTTATGTCCTTTGTATCAAACCATGCCTGTACCTGCTCTAATTTCTTTTCAGAAAGATAAAATTGACTTGATTGAATAGCTGACAAAGAAAGCGTCAAATCCAAAGCATAGCGATGCCCATTTTCAGTCTTTTCCAAAGGATAAAACCCTACTAACTCAAACATCTTCTTAGAAGCTTCATTGTCATCATAGATTTCTTGAACATACAAGCGCTTATAACCCAACTTGCGTCCGCGTTCAACCAATGCCTGAACAACTGTCCTCCCGATTCCCTGACCACGATAAGCTGAATTGCCAATAACAATCGGCATGTCCTCTTGCCAAAAACTCACATCACCAATCGGCTGCCAACCTGCATTTGTCAAAACTTCAATAAAATACACTTCTCCACGCTGAGTAAGATAGTCATACATTTTCTTGATTCGTTGAAGCGTGTAAGGCTCTCGACTACCATCTATCAAATGAATCACCTCAGGGTCTTGATACCAAAAAAAAGCGAGATGAGCTTGTCCATCATACTTTCGCAAACGTAAGGAAGAATCAATGGAAATATACTCTGGTTGTTTCTTTACATCTATCATAATATTCTCCTCTTACTGACATTCTAACAGAAATGACACAGATTGTTTAGGAATTCCGTCCTATTCTATCAAAATTTTCTCTTGACATTATCTGAAAAACAGTATACTATACTTGTGTATATACAGTAAAAAGGAGAAAATTATGAAACCTAAAACAAAAAATCAATTTATAACTCTTACAGCTCTCTTGACTGCACTAGCTATTGTTATTCCGATGGTTATGCCTGCAAAAATTATTATTCCACCTGCATCCTACACTTTGGCAAGCCATGTTCCCATCTTTTTAGCCATGTTTATCTCGCCGTTAATGGCTTTGATCGTTATTCTAGGATCTACTTTTGGTTTTTTAGTAGCTGGTTATCCCATTGTTATCGTTCTTCGCGCCCTGTCGCACATATTCTTCGGCTTGGTAGGCGCTCTTTATCTAAAAAAATATCCTAAAGCTTTAGATAAACCAATCCAGACTTGGATTCTTAATATTGTCCTTGCCTTTATTCATGCAATTGCTGAAGTCTTTGCTTGCCTCATCTTTTACGCCTCAACTTCTTTTCCAGCAAATATGTTTTATCTGCTTTTCATCCTCGTAGGAGTTGGAACTATTATTCATAGTATCGTTGATTTTATCATTGCACAATTTATCTATAAAGCTCTACAAAAAATCCGCTAAATCTTGAATATTTAACAGATTTATTCTACAATGAATTTATGATAAAACAAAGAAGAACAGATTTATTACAGCTTTTAAAAACTGCGGAAACTCCCTTAAATGGACAAATTTTAGCAGAGAAATTCCATGTTACTCGACAAATCATTGTACAAGACATTGCCGTTTTACGAGCAGATGGCGCTCCTATTATTAGTACAAATCGGGGATATATTTATAAAACGAATGATAGTGCTAAATATTATCACCAGCTATTTAAAGTTAAACATACGATTGAAGATATTGAAGCGGAATTACTGGCAATTGTAGATAACGGTGGACGAGTTCAAAATATTATGGTAGAGCATCCCGTTTATGGGGAAATTCAAACCTATCTGAAATTAACTTGTCGCAGAGATGTTCAGCATTTCATTCAACAAATTCACGAGACCAATTTCCGCGGTTTATCTGAATTAACAGACGGTGTTCATTATCATCTAGTAGAAGCTGATTCGCAACAAGATTTAGACTATGTCGAAAAAGCACTAGAAAAATTGGGATTTTTATTATAAAATTCAAACATGATTTCTACATAGATTTCAAAAAAATAGAGCCTGAATAATCTGCACCCCAAAAATTAGACAGAAAAAATCTAACTTTTGGGGTATTTTATTATGAAATTGAGTTATGAAGATAAAGTGCAAATCTATGAACTAAAAAAACAAGGAATCAGCTTAAAGCAACTCTCAAATAAATTTGGAGTACGTATTTCTACACTGACATACATGTTTAGTTTGATTGCTCGTTACGGGATAGAAATAGTCAAGAAAGGAAAGAATCGTTATTATTCTCCAGAATTAAAACAAGAAATGATTGATAAAGTTCTTCTTGAAGGTCGTTCGCAAAGAAGTGTTAGTCTTGATTATGCCCTCCCAAACCAAGGAATGTTTCCAAATTGGCTGGCGCAATACAAGAAAAACGGGTATACTCTTGTTGAGAAAACAAGAGGGAGACCAGCTAAAATGGGACGTAAACGGAAGAAAACTTGGGAAGAAATGACAGAACTAGAGCGACTTCAGGAGGAGAATGAACGGTTACGCACTGAGGTGGCCTACCTAAAAAAGTTAAAAGAGTTAGAGGAAAGGGACGAAGCCTTAGAGCGAGAAAGGCAGAGACAGTTAGAGAAATGGTTTCAGAAGGATTTCGATTAGATTTACTTCTTGAAACAGCATGTTTAGCTCGCTCAACTTACTATTATCAATTGAAACAGCTGGATCAACCAGATAAGGATAAAGAGCTAAAGGATGAAATACAAGCCATTTATAATGAACATACAGGCAACTATGGCTATCGTCGAATCCATTTAGAATTAAGGAATCGCGGATTTGTGATTAATCATAAAAAGGTTCAACGTTTGATGAAAGTCCTTGGTTTAACGGCTCGAATTCGTCGCAAACGGAAGTATTCTTCCTACCAAGGAGAGATTGGCAAGAAAGCAGAGAATCTCATTCAACGCCAGTTTGAAGCATCGAGGCCAATGGAAAAGTGCTATACGGATGTGACAGAGTTTTCTATTCCGAATGGCACGCAGAAACTCTATTTATCACCTGTTTTAGATGGTTTCAACAGTGAAATCATCGCTTATAATCCTTCTACTTCACCGAACTTGGAACAAGTGAAGAGCATGTTAAAACAGGCCTTCACAGAGAAACACTATGAGAATACGATTCTCCATAGCGACCAGGGCTGGCAATACCAACATGCATCTTACCATCAATTTTTAGAGAGTAAGGGAATTCAAGCATCTATGTCGCGCAAGGGTAATAGCCCAGACAATGGTATGATGGAATCTTTCTTTGGCATTTTGAAATCCGAAATGTTTTATGGCTATGAGAATCACTTTAGGTCTTTAGAAGACCTTGAACAAGCTATTGTGAACTACATTGATTATTACAACAACAAACGAATTAAGGTCAAACTAAAAGGACTTAGCCCTGTGCAATACAGAACTAAATCCTTTCAATAATTATTTGTCCAACTTTTGGGGGTCAGTACAGAATGGCTCCATTTTTATTTCTCATCAATAACAATTCTGACTTTTTTATCTTCGGTTGGGACAGAATAAACAATCGTTCTTATCGCAGAGATCGTGCGACCTTTACGACCGATTACACGTCCAACATCACTAGGGTCAAGATCTAAATGATATTCCAAAAATTCTGGTGTATCTTCAATCTTGATAGTTAAAGCATCTGGTTGTGAAATCAAAGGTTTCACTATCGCAATAATAAGATTTTCAATCGTGTCCATAGTCAACCTGCACTTCTATTATTTAGAGTATTTAGAATCGTGGAATTTCTTCATCACGCCAGCTTTTGAAAGAAAGTTACGAACAGTATCAGAAGGTTGAGCACCTTTTGACAACCAGTCAAGAATACGATCTTCTTTTAAAGTTACTTGGTTTTCAGCAACAAGTGGATTGTAAGTTCCAACTGTTTCGATAAAACGTCCGTCACGTGGTGAACGTGAGTCTGCTACATTGATACGGTAGAAAGGTTTTTTCTTAGAACCCATACGAGTTAAACGAATTTTAACTGCCATTTTAAAAATTTCTCTTTTCTCTTTTTTATTTTTAGGAATAGCAGAACTATTCCCAACACACTCTATCTTATCACAAGAAAGAAAAGGTGTCAAGAAAAAATCTTGACATCTTTTGATATTACCATTCTACGACTTCAAAGACTGTAGCTGTCAGATCTTCAACAAAAGAATCGCTAACTTGACGACTATTTCCAGCTACAAGTTTCAAATTTCCAATATCTTCAATATTGTATCTATCACCACTTGCATTAAAAATTACGAGGTAATAATTATCATCTTTCACTTCAAAAATGACAATTCCACTTCCGGAATGCGCCGAATGTACAAAGGCATGCTGGTAAATGTCATCATAATGCTGGTAAGAAAATTCTTTTGTTGTCGTTTTTAAATGGATCATCTGTTTGATATAGTTGATACTTTCTTGGTGATCAGCTATCAAATCCCAATTTACCTGATTAACAGTATCAGGAGCATTATAACTATTCATAGCACGTTCATAATCTTCCTGAATAGTTTGACCATTTTCTCCAGTTGCTACTAGCTTGCTACGTGAAAATTCCTGTCCCAACTCCATAAAACTCATGCCTTGCAAGAGGAGATTCATCGCAGTTGCTAATTCAATCCGCTTAGTACGAGTCAATTCATCATCATCTGGGTGCAGTTCAGCTAACAAATCGTGCAAATTGTAATTATCATGCGCTTCTACATAATTAACAACTTGTTTTGGCTCCAGATAGGTTCCTAGTTCACTACTTCCTAGAATTGCCTTGGCAACAATTGATTCTGTCGCTTGACCACTTACAAAGCCAGCTTTCAAACCACCATAAACCTCTGCGCCTTTGATAGCATCACGTTCAGTATCGTTGAAAAATCCGATATTAGGTAATTCAAAGGCATTATCTTTTTTAGCTTTGTCAAGCGGAAGCAATCCTGTCCCCATATCCCAACCTTCACCGTATGTGAGAATTCTCGGGTCAATTTCATCTAACGCTTCCCGAATTTGACGCATCGTTTCAATATCATGAATGCCCATTAAATCAAAACGAAAACCATCAATATTATACTCTTTTACCCAATAAAGGATAGAATCAATCATGTATTTACGAAACATTTCATGCTCACTGGCTGTCTCGCTCCCCACACCTGTTCCATTTTGGAAAGATCCGTCTGGATTCATCCGATAGTAATAATCAGGCACTGTTTGTTGAAACGGTGAATCATGAGTCGAATAAATATGGTTGTATACGACATCTATCACTACGGAAATGCCCGCATCATGATAGGCTTGAATCATCGTTTTTAAATCCCACATTCCTTGAGACGGGTTTGCTGGATCTGTTGAAAAACTCGTTTCAGGAGCATTGTAATTTTGAGGGTCATAGCCCCAATTATACATTACATTTCCGTCTTGATCATACTCTTTGTGTCGATCAGAGATGGGCTGCAATTGTATGACATTGACACCTAATGACTGAATATAATCAAATCCTGTCGCTTGACCTGTTCTATTTTTTGTTCCTTTTTGACAGGCGCCTAAAAAGGTACCTCGATGTTTTTTAGATACACCAGAACTACTAGATTTCGTCAAATCTCGTACATGCATCTCATAAATAACAGCTTGACAAGGATTCTCTAGACGCCAAATTGCCTGTTGCCTTTGTTTCACTTGGAAATGTTTTGGATTTCGCTCCGCAGGCGATAAAATGACAGAACGCTTTCCATCTTCCGTTACGGCTTCCGTATACGGATCGCGTGTTACTGTTTTGTGATGTTCAAACTCTAGCTGGTACTGATAGGCTTTATTTGCCAAGTCATCCGAAATCACCCGAGACCAGACTCCGATTGTATTTTTAGCATGATCTTTGGAAAAATCTTTTCCTCTTTGTAAGTCGTAGACCTTCCAGATTTTCGCTTTGTTAGTGCTATTCTTGTAGACTACTAGCTGAACTTTTTTTGCAGTCGGTGCCCAAAGTTTAAATTCAGCTTTTTTACCATCATACCGACAACCTAGCCAACCTTGATAGCCCCAATGTTGATCAAAACATTTGTTATCTAATGCCATATCAAAAGCATGAGGATCTTGCTTTGCATAATACGGACTAGTCATAGCAGCCTGCCTAGAATAATAAACTTGACTGTCTCCTTCGATAATCCAAACCTCAGTCACTAAATGAGGCGGTAACAACTGGATGGAATAGTCAACCGACTGGTGAGACCAATCGGTTGTTTTTACAATGACATGGACATTATTCAAAGCTTGTTCGCTTTTATAGGACAAGGTCCCTTGAATCCCGAAATCATCATACTGGGAAAAAGTACTCTCTTCTCCCCATTTATTCATTTGCCATTTCCACATATTATAGGCTGCATAATTTCCTAATTGATTATGGTAATGGATTAAGACACGATAGTCTAACATCACATTCTCCTGATTATTCTTTATTCTCCAATGACAAAGCACTATCGCTAATCTCATCAATATTTGCAAAAAATTCTAAATGGTTATGAAGAACTTCCAATTCAACAGGAGTATCTCCACCATATTCGCCATCCAGATTTAACATGAATGGGGCTTTTTTGTCTAAAACTTCTAACTTTAACTTACTTGTTTTTAAATATTCTACATTCACATCTGTCACATGTTGACCACCATTGATTGCTTGAATCATCAACGCCAACATATCAAACAACCGAGCAGTTTTCACCAAAATCAAGGTAAAATTACCATCATCTAGCACTGTATCTGGCGCTAATTTTTCAAAACCGCCGATTGAATTTGTCAAGGCAACAAAAATCAAAGAGACCTTACCTTCAAACACACCGTGGTCGTGCTCAATATGTACTTTACGTAATTTAGATTTTGGCAGCATTTCTGCTCCTTTTGCGACATAGGCAAGGTAGCCTAGACGTGACTTGACTTCACTTGGAACACTATAGGTCAATTCTGTCAAAGTTCCCGCTGCAGCAATGTTAATAAAATATTTTTTCCCATAAGCCTGACCAATATCCATTTTTATGGTTTGATTTTTTTCAATGATACGAGCTGCTGCCACTGGATCCCCCATTGGAATCTTGAGGGCGCGTGCATAATCATTGGTCGTACCAGTTGGAATAAACGCCAACTTTGGACGATTTTCCAACGGTGCTACCCCATTGACCACTTCATTGATTGTCCCATCGCCACCAGCTGCAACAATTAAATCAAATCCCACTTTGGCTGCTCTCTCTGCTTCATTTTGAGCTGATAAAGGAGCTGGCGTCGTCTGATAAGCACTTGTTTCATAGCCTACATCTTCTAAAACGTCTAAAACTTCTGCGATATTTTTTTTAATAATTTCCTGACCAGAGGTCGGATTATAAATCAATCGTGCTCTTTTTCTAGCTGTTTCCATACAAACCTCTATAAACTCTCAAGCCAAATTTCATCACGAATGTCAATTCCTAACTCTTGAGCTTTTGTTAATTTACTTCCTGCATCTGCTCCGGCAACGACTAGACTTGTTTTCTTAGAGACCGAGTTCGTCACCTTTGCACCTAAACTTTCTAATTTCTTTTTCGCCTCTGAACGATTGAGACGTTCCAATTTTCCTGTTAAAACAACGGTCAATCCAGAAAGCGCTGCATCTGCTGCCACTTTTTCGCCAAGGTAGGTGAAATTTAACCCCGCTTCTTTTAATTCCGACAATAAAATATGAGTTCCTTCTTGTGCGAAATAGCTGGAAAGACTCTCAGCAATCACCATTCCTAGACTATCCAGCGCAGCAATTTCTTCTCTTTTTGCTTTTGCTAATTGCTCCAAATCATGAAAATGCTCCAACAAAATCTGACTGGCTTTACTTCCAACATGGCGAATGCCCAAGCCAAATAATAATTTCTCAGCAGAATTTTCCTTGGAAGCCTGAATAGCAGTATACAACTTATTAGCTGATTTTTCCTTAAAATTTTCCAATTGCAGCAAATCTTCGACAGTCAAGCGATAAATGCCAGCCACATCATTTACCAACTGCTGATCAAATAACTTTTCTACAACAGCAGGACCAAGACCAGTGATATTCATGGCATCGCGACTAGCAAAATGAATCAAGCCTTCTTTGATTTGTGCAGGACAACGTGGATTGATACAGCGCAAAGCAACCTCATCTTCAAAGTGAATCAACTCGCTGTTGCAACTTGGACAATTCTTTGGAATCTCCAATTTCTCTTTTGATTGGCGCTTGCTTTCAACCACTCGCAAAACAGCCGGAATAATGTCGCCCGCCTTATAAACGATAACTGTATCGTCTTTGCGAATATCTTTTTCAGCAATGTAATCTACATTGTGCAAAGTGGCTCGGCTGACCGTTGTCCCTGCTAATTGCACAGGCGTCAAGTTGGCGGTCGGCGTAACAACTCCAGTCCGCCCAACCGTCCAGTCAACTGATAAAAGCTGCGCTTCTTTTTCCTCGGCTGGAAATTTGTAAGCAATCGCCCATTTAGGTGCTTTTACGGTAAAACCAAGCTCTTCTTGTACCGCCAAATCATTTACCTTGATTACAACACCGTCAATATCATACGGTAACTGGTCGCGTTCTTGAGCGATTTGTCCAATAAACTGCCACACTTCATCCATCGAATGTGCCAAAATATGCCGCTCATTCACGCTGAATCCATTTTTAGATAACTGATTTAAAACAGCTTCTTGGCTCGTCGCACTTGTTGGACTGGCTTCTTGATAGAGAAAGGTTGCAAGATTTCGCTTGGCAACAATCGCCGTATCCAACTGACGCAATGTTCCTGCCGCTGCATTTCTCGGATTAGCAAATTCTGGTTCTCCGTTTTCCTGACGTAGCTGATTCACCGCATCAAAAGAGCTACGTGGCATATAACATTCACCACGGACAGTCATATCAACTTCGCTTGGCAACTTTAAAGGAATATCTTTCACTCTTTTCAGATTTTCTGTGATATTTTCCCCAACAGAACCGTCTCCGCGAGTCGCTCCTGCAACTAAAATCCCCTTTTCATACATGAGAGAAACAGAGAGGCCGTCAATTTTTAGTTCACATAGATAGCTAACATCTGGAAAATCTTTCCGAATCCGTGCATCAAATACATCTAACTCTTCACGTGAAAAAGCATCCTGCAAACTATAGAGCGGATACTGGTGTTGGTATTTTTCAAAACCTTCTAAAACCTTACCTCCCACACGATGAGTTGGGCTATCAGGCTGAACGAACTCTGGATACTGCTTTTCTAAATCTAATAATTCATGATACAGCTTATCATATTCACTGTCCGATACGCTTGGATTATCAGTCGTATAATATTCATGAGCATACTGATTGAGCAACTTCACCAGTTCTAACATTCTGTCTTTCATATTTCTATTTTATCATAATTCATGCGTTTCTACAGCATTCTTACCTATATTCTTTACAAAAAATTAGACAAAAATGTAAAATAACAGAAAAATAATCGTTACTGTAGCAAATATTATAAATTTTAAAAATTTAATTGATTAAAATACATAAAAGAAGTAAAATATACTATAAATAAAAAAGCTAGGAGAATTGTTAGTATGAATATTACAATTGCAGGTGTCGGTGCCATGGGTAGTCGCTTTGCTTTGATGTTGCATCGAGCAGGACATAAAGTGACTTTAATAGATGGTTGGGAAGAGCATGTCATAGCTATCCAAAAAAATGGCTTACAAGCGAACTTAAATGGCGAAGAAGTTGTTGCTAAATTACCAATCTACTTTCAAAGTGAAGTAGATCCAACCTTATCTAATGACTTAATTATTCTGTTTACAAAAGCCATGCAGCTAGAAGCAATGTTAGCAGATATTCAGCCTTTAATACGAGACAATACAGCTGTTCTCTGCCTATTGAATGGGATTGGTCACGAAGAAGTCATTGAAAAATACGTCCCAAGAAATCAAATTATGATTGGAAATACCATGTGGACTGCTGGTATGGAAGAACCTGGACGTGCAAAATTATTCGGAAACGGCTCAATCGCTTTGAAGAATTTAGTCGCAGATCCAAAAGCCGAACAAGCAGCTTATAAAGTCATTGAAACCTTGAATTCTGCCGGATTAAATGCGCAATACACAGAAAATATCTTATATGCCATTTATAAAAAAGCTTGTGTCAACGGAACAATGAATAGTTTGTGTACCCTTTTGCTTGCTAATATGGCAGACTTTGGAGACACTACTCCTGCACATAATATTGTTGTGAAAATTGTTAGCGAGTTTGCAGAAGTTGCAAAACACGAAAATGTAGACTTGAATGTCACAGAAACCGTGGACTACATTGAAAAGAATTGTTATAATCGTGATACAATTGGCTTGCATTATCCGTCAATGTATCAAGATTTGAACGAGCACAATCGTTTGACAGAAATTGATTATATCAACGGAGCTATTGCACGAAAGGGACAACAATATGGTGTAGACACGCCATACTGTGCCCTTATAACTGAACTCGTCCATTGTAAAGAACAATTATTAGGTGCAAAATAAACTTAGCTAGAAAATTCATTGTTTTTACAAAAATCATAAAACGATATGGTCTTATATTTTTTAATTTCTAGATAAACAAAAATATGCCGAAGAATTTTTGGGCATATTTTTTATTGAATCTAATATTAACGAAAATTATTTTCCTAAATCAATCCGCTTATTTAGCTTATCCATTAAAATTCCACCAATGATGAGGGAAGCAAACTCTCCTACTGCCGTCGTAAACCAAGTCAAGAAAAACGGTGCTTTAGCAACAATGTATAATTCAGCTGCAATGGTCACCATAGAAAGTGAAAAGAAAATCGCAAAATAAAAGAAAGCTTTATTGATCAGTCCATTAAACAAGTATTCATGCATGTATTTTCTAAAGAAATACACACCTAAGCTCAAAAAGACCAAAGTTGAGCCACCACCGACAAAGACATCGATGATTCCAAAGCTAAATAAATTTGCAATCATACACCCCAACGTGACTCCGATGATGTACTTAGGTTTATAAAAAGCCATAAAGTTCATCATTTCGGAAATCCGAAATTGGTAAGCACCATAGCTAATAGCATTCAGAGGCGGTGTCATTGTTAGTGCGACATAAATCGCAGCAACAAGAGCAATCTGAGCCATATCACGAACAGTAATTTTTTCCATGTTTTCTCCTTTAGCGGCTAAACCGCGTGTAATATGCTTGACGAAAGGGAACTAAGCGCCAAGGGCTGTATTGACAAAACGAATACAGCTTTTCAAGTATAGCACATTTTTTGCAAATATGATAGACTAAATCTATGAAAAAATATGTTAAACACTTTTTTGACAACAAAATTTTATCTTATTTGTTTTTCGGTGTTGCTACAACTGTTGTCGCCGTCCTTACTCGTATGCTTTGTTACGCTTTGACGAGCAATGAATTACTTGCTACAGCTTTAGGAAATATCGCTGGTATTCTTTTTGCTTTTGCGACAAATGACACGATTGTTTTTAAGCAACAAAGAACGGGCTGGTTCGCTCGTTTTGTCAAATTTGCTCTTGCGCGACTTTCCACTTTTCTGCTGGACATGGGGCTCACATTCATTTTTGTCACAACATTTCCTAACATTATCGGTCAATTTGTCCACAATGACATCAAAGCAGTTAATACCATTGAAACTTTATTTGCTCAAATCGTTATTATTGTGCTCAATTATGTTTTTAGTAAAGTCTTTGTATTTAAAAATAAATCAAAGAAATAAAAAAACAAACCTGCCCAAAATGGTGGTTTGTCTGCAATCTCAAAGAGCTTGAAGGCTCTTTTTTTCTTAAATGTCTACACTTGGATTATCAATTGTTAGATGAGTGATTTCTCCTTTGACTCCAAAATAATCTTCAACTAAACTTTGCAATTCCTGCATAGCTGCTTGCGCGCGTTTAGCTTGGTCTTCATTGATTGCTTCGATGACTAATACTGCATCCGTTGTGCCTTCAGTCAGCATTGTCCGTTGCGCTTCCCTCCAGTTAAAACAACGACAAACAGCTCCTTCATCATCATAATAAATAATTTCCTCTGGAAGAGCTGGTGCGTCTGTCTCTGCACCAAGTGGAAAGAAAGGTTCGCCTCCTTGCGCTTTTCCAAGATGCAAGCCTCCTTGAATCTTAGCAATATCTTCACCACCACAAGGAACAGCATAGGAAAGTGACACACTGTTATAAATATCCACCAATGGATTGATTGGATTGAACTCACGACCTTGACTTACCCTTTTTAAAAGAGCTTCAATAGAAGAACGCGCACCTTTTTTAGTTTTAAACTTACTAAAAGCACCACGCCATTCTTGAATCACGTCATTTTGCGTAAAGGTTTCATCTACGATAAAATCTTCTGCTCGCTTGCTTCCCTTGTCCAACAAAGATTTAAAATAAGGGTCTTTGCTTTCGTCAACGCTATTATCCAAGCCTTTAACAACCATAATGCTAATTTGTGCTTGAGGAAATAATTCCCAAAATTCATTTTCAACTGTGACTTTCATTTTACACCTCTCAATAATTTCTTTTTTGTCCTTTTTTAACCAATTCCCAATCATCAGTAATATTCTGTCGCACCTTTGCTAACATGTCTTCTAACAATTGAGCATCTTCTTTTGAAAATCCTGTCAAAGCCTGCTGCTCAGAATAAGTGTGCTCTGCTAAGATAAACGGATAAAGTTTTTTTCCTGTGTCTGTCGCAAAAAGCTCTTTATTTTTTAAATTTCCAGCTGCACTTCTTCTTTCAATCAAACCTTTACTCTCTAATTTTTTGACGGAGCGAGCAACAGTTGAACGATCAACTTTCAGCAAATCAGAAAGCTCTTCTTGAATAATACCGGGACTTTCTACGATACGAACCAAATAAAGGTACTGCCCTTTGGCCAAATCAACATGGCGAAATTCAATATTCGCCATTGAATCCAACGCTCGAGCGATAATACCAATCTCTCGCAAAATCATCATATTGTCTCCTTTGACAATTATTATAAACTATTTTTATTGCAAATGCAATGAAAATATCATAAAAAATAATCTTTAAAAATATTTAACATGTTGCTTAGCTCTATCATGAAGTGTTTAGATGTATGCTTGCATATTAGATAAAATATAAAAAAAGGAGTACCTCACTCCTAAGTCTCTTCAGATATGACATTTTTATCCCATTTGAGTGTATGATGCGTATCACGATATTTTTTAGGTGTAATACCTACTGTTTCCTTAAATTGTTGGATAAAGTGACTTTGTGATGAAAATGACAGGTGGTTTGCAATTTCAATCATAGAATAGTCGCTAAATTTCAATAAATCTTTAGCTACTTCCATTTTTTTATTTCTGACATAGGAACTCACTGAAATACCAACTTCTTTCTTAAACAAGCGTGATAAGTAACTTGATGAAACACCGTATTCTAAGGCCAATTGTTCGACAGTAATCCGTTCTTTAATATGACAGTAAATATAATCTTTACAAGCAGCAATGTGCTTAGAAGTTATATCTTTTTGAATACTACGACGCATTTTTTCGGTATAATCAATAACCATTTCATCATGCAAATTTTGGACTTCTTGAACTGTATGGAGATCATCCAATTTTTGAATATAAAAATCACTAAGGCGAAAGGCTTGCTCAAGTTCCATACCATTTTGTCCACACATCCGTGTAACTAGAGCGGTTGTGATAACGAAATGATATTTTAAGTTAGTTACAGGGTTTCGCGATAATTTCCCAACACCTTCTTTTTGTGTAAACCTTTCTTGTTCACAATTTTTACGAACGGTTTCAATATCTCCATTAGCAACAGCTTGATAAAAGAGAAACTCTTCGGTTAATGGGCGATGCTCTATTTCATCAGCATTATCGCTTGCAGCAAATAACTTCCATTCATCTTTGTAATTCATAAATCCTCCAACTATAAAATATAGGTTAACACTTAGCTATTTTGCAACAAATTAGAGTTCAAAATGCTATTTCTAAAAAAGTGATATTTAACTTTATTATACCACATCTGTTGTTTCCTTATTATAAATAAGAAAAAATCTCCAAATTTGGAGATTTTGAAACTTACTTAATCTCTTTTGCTTCATCGTAAGTAATCCAATTATAATAACCACAAAGCGGCGTTTGCCCATTATAGGCATCTAACCAAGTGTCTACGCCAATACCCGGCCAAGCATTCATCATAATTTTTCCAGGAGTTTCTGGAATATTTTCAGTTACTGTGTAAACAGCTTTGCCATCTACATACCAAGTAATGTTAGCTTCTTGCCAATCAAACCCATAAGTATGAAAATTCTCAGAAGCATCATACCCAAGATCAAATAGATATTCATGTCCTCCTTTGCCATCTGTAAAATAGTTAAACTGAACTTTTGTAGTATCTTTACCCAAAAATTCAATGTCAATTTCATCCCATTTTGTTTCGTCACTTGGACCTGTGTAAGTAAAGAAAGACGTAATAACACCTGGATTTTTAATCGGTTTCATTGAGACTTGATAAAAACCATAGCTGAAATAATCTCTAGTACGCCATTCCCCTCCAGTATAACCGCCTTGGCCATCACTATCAATCTTTAGAGACATAAGTCCATCTTTAAAAATCACATTTTCTGGCTTCCAGATACAATTAAACATGTCTCCATTTGCTCCGTTTCGTAGTTCCATATGACTAGCTTCATATTGTTCAAATTTTGTTTCATAATGAGTTAGTTTATTTTTCATTGTTAATGACTTCATGCTTTCTTCACTATTTTTTAATAAAGAGCTACTTCAATAAATAAATTGAAGAAGTTCACATTTTTATTCAAATATTTTAATGATAATTTTTCCGAAAAAGCAATACCATATTGCTTAAAATAATAAGGACAAGTCCAATTAAGCTAATTAAGGCACTGTCTTTTGTACCTGTCTTAGGAAGCTTACCAACTATGCTCCTCTCTTCTGTTTGTTGTGCAGCTTGATCTACATTAATAGCTTTTTTAGTGGCCACTTGTTGAATATCATTCGTATTTTTTCTTTGTTCTGATTTGTCTGTTTGCATAGGAACTGTTTCATTTTTCTCTGGTTCAACTGATGTTTGATCATCATCATTATCATTAGGTATTTTAACATCATCCTCTATTTTAGGAGTATCCTCTTCTTTAGCTGTAGTTTTTTTGTAAAAAACCCAATCATAAGTTGCTACCAATGGGGTCTTACCATCGAAAGGCTGTAACCAGTCATCTACCCCAATACCCGGCCAAGCATTCATCATGATTTTCCCTGGTGTTGTCGGAATATTATCAGTTGCTGTATAAACCGCCTTACCATCAACATACCAAATGATTTTATTTTCCTGCCATTCAAAACCGTAGGTATGAAAATCCTCAGACGCATTGAATCCCAAATCATGCATGTATTCGTGATTGCCTTGACCGTTAGTATAATAGTTGAACTGTACTTTCGTTGTATCTTTTCCTAAAAATTCAATATCAATTTCATCCCATGGATTATCGTCACTTGGACCAGTATAGGTAAAGAAAGAGCTAACTACACCAGGATTTTTAATGGCTTTCATGCGTACTTCAAATTTTCCAAAACCAAAAAACTGCCGTGTACGCCATTCTCCTGAATTATATCCTCCCTTACCATTCTCATTTAGCGTTAAAGTCAATTTTCCATCTTTAACACGAGTATTTTCTGGCACCCAACGACAGTTAAATGGATTCCCGTTTGACCAATCTGATCGTTCCATTGTCGTATCGTCATAAATATCAAAATCTGTATGATACTGAATAGGTAGAACCTTTTTGGCAGCTACTTCTGACTGAGGTTTTTCAGTAGGTTCCGTGGCATCACTTTGTACTGCTACACCAACAGCATCTGTAGCTTTAACGTGGTTAGTGTCTGTTTCTGAATCAGGTATGTCGTTAGTTTGAGAATCTTTTGATTCCGAATTAGTAGGAGAAGCATCTTTACTAGTTGAGGTTTCCTCGCTTGTAGTTTCAGAAGTCACTAATTGCTTTGAATTGAATGTAGAATCTGTAGATGTCGTTACATTGATATCTGACTGAGTAGTTTCTGTTGCTCTCCCATCTGCGGAAGCCACTACTAAACCTGCTTGAAAACTACATACAACCGCTGCGTAACACATATATTTTAAAACTGTTTTCTTAGTCATAAAAAATCCTCATATTTAATTAAGTGATAATATTAAAGTCAATTAAACAAATATTACAAAAGTACCATTACTCTTTGACACCACCAAGAGTAACGCCGGCAATGATATATTTTGAAAGAAAGAGATAAACAATAATGATTGGAACAATGGCTACTAAAATCATTGTATAAATTTTGCCCATGTCAAAGTTCATATAGTCAGCACCACGTAAAGTTGCAATAAGAATTGGTACTGTCATCTTGGATTTTGATTGGATAACCAAAGCTGGAATGAAATAGTTATTCCACGAACCAACAAAAGTAAAAATGGCCTGAACAGCAATAGCTGGTTTCATGATGGGAAGAACGATCGTATTAAAGGTGCGAAATTCGCTAGAACCATCGATCCTTGCAGCTTCTACTAAAGAAACCGGTAGAGAAGCTTGCAAGTAACTGTACATGAAATAGAAAACAGCTGGCGATGCAATACTTGGAATAATTAAAGGTAACAAACTGTCATACATTCCCATATTAGTAATCAGACGAAGGAAACCCATTGATGTAACTTGAGTTGGCATAACTAGGATTGCCAAAATAAAGGTAAAGGCAATTTTCTTTAATTTGAAATCATAGACATAAAGTCCGTAAGCAGTTAATGCTGAAAAGTAAGTACAGATAGCTGCTGTACAACCAGAAATAATTAAACTATTGAGAATGCCTCGAAGCATTGGGAAACTGCCATCGTTAGCAACTTTTGAAAGATTACTAAATAAAGAACTTCCCGGTAAAGCTGAAAAGCCTTTTTGTAACTCGGCATGTGAATGAGTTGCATTGATTATTAAAATGTAGAAAAAGAAGAGGCACATAAAAGATAAAGTTATCAATACGAAGTGTGCCACAATGATGCGTAGTCGATTTTGTATTTTTGTTGACATCGTAATCACCTCACTATGTCTTTCTAGCCTTTTGTTTCATTTTATGTTTTGTCATTTTTAGCTCATTATTAGTCATCTTGTAGACAAACCAACAAAGAATAGCACTCACAACAAATAGGTAAACTGACAATGCACCCGCCATACCATAGTTTTTACTCTTTAAATGATTATTCAAAAACATAATGAGTGTCGTAGACGTACGGTCTGGTGCCCCTTGACCATTGGTCAAAATTTGCGGTACATCAAACATTTGAAGCCCACCTATAATAGACGTAATTAACGTATAGGCAAGAATTGGTCGAATCATAGGAAGAGTGATATAAAAGAAACGCTGACGACTGTTACAACCATCAATTTCAGCAGCTTCAAAAATATCTGGATTTATTCCCATAATGGCTGCCATAAGCATGATAGTTGTATTACCGAACCACATCAAGAAGTTCATAACGCCAATCAATGAACGTGTTCCAAAAGCTGTGCCCATAAAGTCAATTGGTTCTTTAATCCATCCAAGAGTTTCCAAAATAGAATTGATAGGTCCGTTAGTTGAGAAAAGTGTAAAGAAAAGCATAGCAAATGCTGACGCCATAATTAGGTTTGGAAGATAAATGACCACCTTGAAAAATTGTTTACCACGAATTTTCAAGCGTGCATCTACAAACCAATTGGCTAAAAGCAAAGCGATAACGATTTGCGGAATAAAACCAATCAGCCACAAAATCATAGTATTCCCTGCATATCTCAACATATCTGATTTAAGTAAGTTGATATAATTTCCCAATCCTACAAAAGTCGGCCCAATTTCTCTAATTCCTGATCGGTAATATTCATAAAAGCTATAACGCACCGTGTCAATTAGCGGAACAAAAGAGAAAATAAAGAAACTCAGGAAGAAGGGGAGTATGAAAATATATCCCCATTTTCCATAATTGATGTGTTTGCGTTTTTGTCTCATCTTTCTTACTCCTTTGCCTATCCGTGATGTCTATCAACACTGCGGATAGTATTTTCTATTTTGGCCATTTAATATCTGTAATTTCTGGATAACGTTCTTTAATGGCTGTTTCAAAATTTGATTTGGCTTTATCAAAGCTTACTTTTCCTTGAAGATAGTCATTGAATGAATTTTGGAAAACTTCGACGCAACCTTGATCATAAGCTGATAATGGTGCCATTTTAATCTTTTCAGCAACTGGTGCGAAGTATTTAAAAGGATTTTGTCTGCCAAGAAAATCTGAAGCAAATTTGTCATCTTTTGCCGCTTCTTCCATACCGCTCTTGGTGTTAGTAAAGTCTGAATAGTCTTTAGAAATCTTCAGAAGGTTTTCTTTATTACCCGTTAAAGCTAAAATAATATCTTTGACGTGTTTTGGATTATCAGTTCCTTCTGCACCATGGATGTAAGATCCGCCCCAATTATATTCTTGGGGTGGATTCGTCACAGCCCATGTACCTTTAGCACCGTCCCAGTTTGGTTTCAAGGTAAAGTCAATACCCCAAGCAGGGAATAAGAAAGCAAAAACATTTGATTTAGAACTCATAGCTTTGTTCCAATCGTCTGTCCATTGTCCTTTAACAGTTTTATTGAAGTATCCAGCGTCAAGCCATTCTTTAGAATCTTTCACCCAATTCATCACTTCTGGTCCAACATTGATAGTTGTTTCACCAGCTTTAACCCAAGGTTTCTTAATATTATTACCATATAGACGGAAAGTATCTGCATAAGAAGCAAAAGTCAAATAACCTTTATCTTGCAATTCTTTAGACGTGGCTTTCATAGTAGCCCAATCTTTAACCTTTTCGCCAATAATTTTTGGATCATCTGTTCCAAAAACAGCCTTAGCAATATCACGACGGTAAACAAGGACACCTGGACAAGTTTGCCATGTTGAGCCACGTTGAACACCATCTTCGTCAGAAGCAGTAATTTTTGTAAAATTGTATTGGTCAGCTAAGTCTTTCTTAGGATCGATGCCCAAATCTTTCAATGGCATAGCAGCATTCGCTTTTTTAGAAGAATACTTATTAACATAGTCTGTTTCAGATAAGAAAAGGTCAATTTTATCATCAGCAGATGCTGATTTTTGTTTCAATAAAGCTTCATCTAGCTTTTGTTGATAGACACCGTCTTGATTAGGATTAATAATCCAATGAATCTCCGTACCATCTTTAAGTTTTGTGATGGTACCATCTTTTGAAGTTTCTTTAACTTCTGGATAAACTGCTTCTACACGTTGACGGAATTCATCGTTCCAAGAATAGATATTAATAATTTTCCCTTCTTTTCCAGATGTTGAAGAATTGGATTTTGTAGAACAACCAACCATTGTTCCAGCCGCAAGAGCAATCGCGATAAAAGCGCTTACTTTTTTGTTCATAAAAAGTTCTCCTTTATTTGTCTGAGGCTTTCCCTCATGTATTTTGTACTTGCATTATACTCTGAAAATCGAAGTCATTATATTATATTTTTTCAAAAAATATCAAATTTCTGTCCTCATTTTACTTTTTTTATTTCTCTATTCTTAAATAAAAAAAGGTATTTAATGGAAATATTTTTTAAAAAATATTCTAATAAAGGGGGAATTTTTTCTATATCATCAGCGATGCAAAGCGCCTGATTGTCATTAATCTCAGTTAGTTTCTATCTCTAAAAATTTGGCAGTTCATTGAATAATTAATTTCATGTCATATTTATGATATTTTTCTCTCCTTTTTTATTTTTTATTGAAAACCTTTTCTCTAAAATAAAAAGTATAAAAACATCATTGAAAAGGAGAAATCATGAAGCAATTGAAATTTATTAATGATACTGGAGAATTTACCATTCATCAACCTGAAAATATCAATTCCTTGTACTTCCCACTTGCTTCAGAAGTTGGATTAAAAAGTGCAATTAGTCCTAATCTGGGAGGCGATGCTAAAATTGATCAAGAAACCTTCTTATTAGAGCCAATCAGTATTGATAATCTACATAACAACCGCTCCACTCGAAATTTTTGGATTAAAAATCAGAATGGAGAAGTCGCTTCAGTAACAGGAAATTCTGCTAAGCAAGAAGCACAAAAATTTAGCATTGATCAAGAGGAAAGCCAGCTAACAGCTGGATTTATGTGGCAGAAACTAGAGCGTCATCTCAAAAATCTATCTTTAAAAGCAAAGGTAACGTCTTTCATTCCTCATAATGAAAATGTTGAAATCATGCAAGTAGACATCACAAACACTTCTGATGATACTCAAACGCTTACTGCCTATGCAGCTATTCCAATTTTTGGACGTAGTGCAGACAACATTAGAGATCACCGTAATGTCACCTCTATGCTACACCGTATCAAGACAACTAAATCCGGTGTTCTGGTTTGCCCAACTATGTCTTTTGATGAACGCGGTCATCGCGTCAATCATCAGATCTATTATGTCCTTGGTTTTGATGAATCTGGACAAGTACCTCAAGCCTTCTATCCAACTGTTGAATCTTTTATTGGCAAAAGTGGAAGTTTCATCCAGCCAGCTGCAATTTTCAACAATGAAAAAGGCATATCTGCTCATGCTAAAATTAATGGTCGAGAAGCCATGGGAGCCTTTCGTTTTGCCCCTTTTACTTTAGAAGCTGGTCAAAGCAAGAGTTTCATCATTCTTATGGGAATTGAAAACGACGAAAAAAATATTGATACTATTTCTGAAAAATATCGTAACCTAAAAACAGTTCAACAAAGTCTGACAGTCACTAAATCCTATTGGCTAAATAAGGTCGGAGTTGACTTCCACACCAAAGAAGCTGAGTTCGATAATTTTATGAAATGGGTATGCTTTCAACCATTTTTACGACGTATTTTTGGTTGTTCCTTCTTGCCTCACCACGATTATGGACGTGGGGGCCGCGGATGGCGTGACTTATGGCAAGATTGCCTCTCTCTACTTCTCATGGAACCTACTGAAGTTAGAAATATGATTATTAATAATTACAAAGGTGTCCGTCTTGATGGAACGAACGCTACTATCATCGGTCAAGGTGAGGGAGAATTCCTTGCTGACCGTAATGGTATTAGCCGTGTTTGGATGGACCATGCTCTCTGGCCATTGATAACAACCAAACTCTATATTGACCAGACAGGCGACATTGATATTCTTATGAAAGAAGTCTCTTATTTTAAGGACGCTCATGTCAAGCGAGGGACAGCTATTGATAACCTTTGGAGCGAAGATTACGGCAATAAACAACGATCTACTGATAATGATATTTACACAGGCAGTATCTTAGAACATTTGCTCATCCAACATTTAACTGGATTTTATGAAGTAGGTCAACACAATATTTACCGTCTCCGAGGTGCCGACTGGAATGATGCTCTTGATATGGCAGACGAAAACGGTGAAAGTGTCGCCTTTACCGCAGCTTATGCTGGGAATCTCATGGAATTAGCAGCACTCATTCGCTTGCTCGAAAGTAAAACACAAACTAAATCTGTTGAGATTTTAGAAGAAATCGGTCTTCTGCTGAAAAATGACACCGATATTTATGAAAAAGTTGCTCGCAAACATCAAATCTTAGATGCTTATGTTAAGCAGTGTCAACATAAGGTCAATGGATTCAAAGTTCAAATGAGCTTGTCAGAAATTGCTCTTAATCTTATTCAAAAAGCTACTTGGTTGCGTCAACATTTACAACAAAAAGAATGGATAGATCTCAATGAAACAGAAGGCTGGTATAACAGTTACTACGATAATAATGGCAGAGCTACCGATGGTTACTATAAGGACAAGAGCCACATGATGCTAACAGGACAAGTTTTCCCAATTATGAATTATGTAGCAACCGATGATCAAATCCATAAGATTATCTCCAGCGCCGACCATTACCTCTACCGCCCAGAAATTGGCGGTTATCGCTTAAATACCGACTTTCAAGAAGTTAAAACTGATCTTGGTCGTATGTTTGGTTTTGCCTATGGCGAAAAAGAAAACGGTGCGGTCTTCTCTCATATGACTGTCATGTATGCTTATGCTCTCTATCGTCGTGGCTTTGCTACAAAGGGCTGGAAAGCTCTCAAAGCACTAGCTGATACATCTTTGAATTTTGAAACTAGTTGCATCTATCCAGGTATACCCGAATATTTCCGAACTGACGGTCGAGGCGTTTACCACTATCTAACAGGAGCTGCTAGTTGGTTCATGCTGACAATGGTTACTGAAGTCTTTGGAGTTCAAGGAAAATCAGGAGATCTTGTGCTTTATCCTAAACTTCTGGCAGAGCAGTTTGATAATAATGGCCAAACTTCTATTGTAGTTCCCTTTGCAGGTAAAAATTTCCATATCACCTATAACAATCCTCACTATAAGGATTTCGGTGATTATGTTGTAGCATCAGCTAACTGTGACAATCAACCTTTAAGTATCACAGATGCTGCTTTTGTATTCTTAACCAAAAAACAACTAGAACTACTCAATAATGAGAACATGCACAATATCACTATTACACTAAATTAAAATAATAACTCAATACACGTAAAATAAATATCTAACAATTTAAAGGAGATTTTCATGAAATATGGTTATTTCGATGATGTCAATCGAGAATATGTGATTGATAAGCCTAATACCCCCTTACCTTGGGTCAACTATCTCGGCTCACCAGAATATGGTGCTATTATTTCTAACAATGCTGGCGGTTACAGTTTTGCCAAGTCTGGTGCCAACGGACGTATCCTTCGTTATGTTTTTAACAATTTTGATCAGCCTGGTCGCTACATCTATTTGAGAGATGATGACAGCAAGGAATTTTGGTCAGCCTCTTGGCAACCTGTTGGTAAAGATTTAACGGATTACCACAGTGAATGTCACCACGGTATGGGCTATACTAAAATGATGGCCGATTATGACAGCATTCATTCAGAAGTAACTTATTATGTTCCAAAAGGTCAAAGTTACGAAGTTTGGGCTTTAGAAGTGACTAATCGCTCTAATGATACCCGCAACCTAACTCTGACAGGCTATGCTGAATTTACTAATCACGGTAACTATGAACAAGACCAAGTCAATTTACAATATTCACTCTTCATCACACGCACTCTCTTTAAAGACAACCGTCTTATCCAACAGATTCATGGTAATTTAGACACACTAGACGATGATGAACAGGTTGATGAAAAAAATGTAACCGAACGTTTCTTTGGCTTAGCAGGAAATCCTGTCGCTTCCTTCTGCGGTGACAAAAAAACTTTTCTTGGTCGCTATAACGGTTATGATAAACCTACTGGTATCAGCACAGGGGATTTAGGCAATCTGACAAGTTACAATGAAAATGCCTGTGGAGCTTTAGCCAGTAAAGTTACGCTTGCCCCAAACGAAAGCAAAACTCTTGTCTTTATTCTTGGTGAAAAATCATCTCCAGAAGCGCAAGCCATTCTAAAAAATTATGATAAACCTAAAGAAATAGTCAAAGCAGAAGTCAATGATCTACGCTCTGAGTGGGAAGAACGCCTCATAAACCTACAGGTTCAAACACCGAGTCCTGAATTTAATACTATGATTAATACATGGAATGCTTACAACTGCTATATGACCTTTATCTGGTCACGTGCAGCTTCACTCATCTACTGTGGCTTACGAAATGGTTACGGATATCGAGATACAGTACAAGATATCCAAGGAATTATCCACCTCAAACCCGAAATGGCTGTCGAGAAGATCCGCTTCATGCTATCTGCCCAAGTAGATAATGGCGGTGGATTGCCACTAGTTAAATTTACTCATAAGCCCGGCCATGAAAATACACCTGATGATTCTTCTTATGTTAAAGAAACAGGTCACCCAGCTTACCGTGCTGATGATGCTCTCTGGCTCTTCCCAACTATCTATAAATATATAGCAGAGACGGGAAATATTGCCTTCCTTGATGAAGTCATCCCATATGCCAACAATGGAGAAGCTACTGTTTACCAACACTTGCAGACCGCTATCAAATTTTCCCTAGATCATTTAGGACCACATGGCATGCCCGCCGGACTTTATGCTGACTGGAATGATTGCCTACGTTTAGGTGCTCAAGGCGAATCTTCCTTTGTTGCTCTGCAATTCTACTATGCCTTGAAGATTCTCAAAGATTTCGCTAGTTATAAACAAGACGATGATTATCTTTCCTTCCTTGAAAAGATCAAAGCTGATATGGAACAAAAAATCCAAGACTTCTGTTGGGATAATGATCGTTTTATTCGTGGTTTCACTGAAAAGGGGGAACTCATCGGAGAAAGCCAAGCACCAGAGGCTAATTTCTGGCTTAACCCTCAAAGCTGGGCTGTTATAAGTGGTTTAGCAAGCAAAGAACAAGCTGATCTTGTCATGGACAATATTTATAATCGTTTGAATACATCTTATGGTGCCGTACTCATGGATCCTCCTTACCATGGCCATGCCTTTGAGGGAGCACTAGCCGTTATCTACAACCAAGGGAATAAAGAAAACGCTGGTATCTTCTCCCAATCTCAAGGTTGGTTGATTTTAGCCGAAGCACTTCGTGGTCAAGGAGAACGAGCCTTCACTTATTTTATAGAAAATGCTCCTGCTGCACAAAATGATCAAGCTGACATTCGACAACTAGAGCCATACTGCTATGGACAATTCACAGAAGGCCCAGCTAGTCCTCACTTCGGACGCTCTCACGTTCACTGGTTAACAGGAACAGCTTCCACCATTATGGTTGGTTGTGTTGAAGGAATTCTTGGATTGCGTCCTGACCTGAAAGGTCTGAGACTCAGTCCTGCTATTCCAAAAAATTGGGATAGCTTCATTGTGGACAAGAACTTCCGCGGTAAACACCTTCACATCACTGTCCAAAATCCTAACCATAAAGAATCAGGCTTCACGAGACTCTGCCTCAACGGGAAAGAGTTGGCTAGCCCGTATCTTCCCGAAGAAATTTTATTAGAAAAAAATAACGTGACTCTAATCTTGTAAAAATAAAATTAACCATCGAAAGTTTACTTACGATGGTTTTTTCTGATACTTGGAAATTTAGTTTCAATATAAAATTTCTCATTAGATTTAGAAACTTGCATTGTTCACACTACAGAAGAAGTTTTATTCTTGATAGCTTGTAAAGAAACTTATCATGAACAAAAATTACTATCTTCTTTTTTCATTTTTTGTTTTTTTGATGAGTCGTGCGGTCAATTGTTTATGCCTTGTTTCAAACGAACTTTCATGACAGCCTTGATAACTTGCATTTAGAATCGCACCAATAATGAGAATTTGGGCAATGAAAATGAACCAAATCATCACGACCACAACAAAAATGGAACTAAAAAATCGAACATCCATTAAATGATTGACATAAGTGTCCAAGTAAACGGAAAATAAATTTAACAAAACGCCTATTGTAAGAACTACAAAAATTGTTCCTGGTAGTACGTACCGAATTTTCTTGATTTTGACATTAGGCAAAAAGTAATACAACATCAGCAAAGAAAGAAACAGCAAAGTGTAAATGGTCGGCTGAGTCATTTTTTGTAAACTAGCATAAAGCTGGTCATCAAATCCCCAAAAGCTATGGAGCAAGCGAAGGGACATCCGTCCAAACATCGTTAGTAAAAGAGAGAGCGCAAAGAGTAATTGCAATCCTAAGCTCATCACTAAACTAAACAAACGATGTGAAATGAGTCCTCTATCTTTGGCAACACCGTAAGATTTATTAAAGGCTTTTTGCAAAAAAGACATGGATTGTGAAAATGCCCATAAAGCCGAAAGGATAGAAAAACTCAACAAGCCAGAAGAAGGCTGAGTTAGCAAATTTCGGGTAACCTTTGCAACGACTTCATACAGCGATTCAGGCAGAACATCTTCCATTGCTTCCAAAAATTCTGCTATCGGAATTTGAAAATAAGGCAATATATTCACAACAATCAATAACAACGGAAAAATCGAAATCAGCAAATAATATGCCACCGCAATGCTTGTCAAATCAATCTCTGATGCTTGATAAAATTTAAAAAAGGATTGTAAAAACGGATTCTGTCCAATCTTAGAAACAAACTTTTTCATCTCGTCTCCTACTAGAATACAGAGCAAAAAGCCCCTTTCTATTCTTATTTTTAATAAGTTCCTTCTTCTCCTTGGCTAGTTAAGATAACAGGTCCATTTTTGGTAATCACAAATTGATGTTCGTATTGACAAGAAAGTCCACCGTCCAGCGTTTTATGAGCCCATCCCGTCTCAAAATCTGTGTCAATCTCCCAAGTGCCTGTTGAAATCATCGGCTCAATTGTCAAGACCATTCCTTCACGAAGACGTAAACCACGTCCAGCACGTCCGTAATGAGGCACCATTGGCTCTTCGTGCATAGTTGGTCCAACACCATGTCCTACTAAGTCACGAACAACACCATAACCATGACTTTCCGCATATTCTTGAATCGCTGCACCAATGTCACCAATCCTATTGCCAACTTGAGCAGCTTCAATTCCACGATAAAGGCATTCTTTTGTAACCTCCATCAATTGTTGTACTTCTTCACTCACTTGACCAACTGCATAAGCCCAGCAAGAATCCGCCACACCTCCACGGAAATTTTCCGTATAGTATTTCATTTGTTCCACATTATTGAAATCGAGTTTAGAAACATCTAACTCAGCTTTATCAACCAAGCCAACAACCATATCGACTTTAATTAAGTCGCCCTCAACCAATTTTTGGTGGCGTGGAAAAGCATGTGCCACTTCGTCATTCAATGAGCAGCAAGTGGCATAAGGGTAGTCCATGATGCTCCCTTCTACACCAATTTGAAGAGGAAGCGCATTATCTTCTTTGCAGCGTCTGCGGACATATTCTTCAATTTCCCACATGTCAATACCTGGCTTAATCAAATCCCTTAAACCAATATGAATACTGGCGAGAAATGCACCGCTTTTTTCCATTAAATCAATTTCACGTTGTGATTTTAAAGTTATCATTCTTTCTCCTTAATATCTGAGGTATTAGTTTATCTTTACTGTAATGGTCGCTTTTGCAACCAATTGAAGTTTTAAATAAATATCGTAATCCAAAATAGCAGAGTGCCTTGTTTGTCGAACAATTCTTGGTCGAAGCGTCAAAGTTTCATCAATCTGAACAGCTTGCAAGAAATAAATCATCATCTGTTCAATAATAATATTTTTCTTGCCAGATGTCATGAATTGATGCGTTGCTGTCGTTAAAATCTCTGTTAGAATCCCGTTAGACAAAACACCGTTACTTTCTAACATAAAAGGTTCCACAACAAAAGAAAATTCATTGTTGATATGACGAAGTTTTTGAGAGACTTGGTCACTAAAAGTCGGTAGGCTGGAGATTTGTTCCCGACTCATTTTTTCCATGACATCACGACGCGTAATGACTCCAAGAAGAGTTTGATTGCTCCGAATGACCGGCACCATTTCAAAGTCTTCTGTAATCATGCGCTGGCTAACATTGGCAATGCTGGTGTTTAAAGTAACGGCATAGATATTTTTCGTCATGACTTTGTCCAAAATAGTGTGAGGAGACTTGTCACCAGTATCACGCATAGTCACCACGCCAACGACCATATTATGCTGATTAACAACAGGAAAACGACTGCTACGGTTTTTTCGAACCAAATCCATAAAATCACGAACGGTATCAGTATCTTTCAAGAATCCATATTCATGACTCCCCCGATACACTTGCTCCACTGTTAAAATATCTGTTTTAATCTGCATATTAGACAATGCACGATTGATGATTGTCGCAACTGTAAAGGTATCATGGTGTGATCTTAGAACAGGAATGCTTAAGCGGTTCGCTAATTTTAGAACATCAGAACTCACTTCTAAGCCACCCGTCACTAAAACAGCATTTTCATGCTTCAAAGCCAATAACTGAATACGGGTGCGGTCTCCAATAATCAAGAGACCTCCTTCCGTTAAGTAACGTAAGAGATTCTTCTCGGTCATTGCTCCGATTGAGAATTTACTGAATTCCTTTTCAAGTCCGTCTTGACCAGCTAAGACTTCTGATCTCGTAATTTCAGCAATTTCTTTAAATGTTAAGTGCTCCAGCTCTACTTTGGGAGATTTTACGCGAATCGTGCCGCTACGAGGACGTGTTTCTACCAATCCACGATTTTCAGCTTCTTTAATCGCACGATAAGCAGTCCCCTCGCTTACTCCTAAATAATTGGAAATACTGCGTACACTAACACGCTTTCCTACTGGTAATTCTTCCAAATAAGCGATAATTTCTTGATGTTTACTCATGAAAGTCTCCTTTTTCATAGCAAAACTCTAAATAATCCCGCATTTTACGTGTATAACGGTCGCTCCCCTTGAACTGCCGCCTACAAGAAAATCCTGTCTTCTCGGCAACTCTTTGGCTGGCTTTGTTTTCCAGATGAGTTATAATATAAAGTCGCTTCAAATCAAACTGTGTAAATGCCAAATAAACAATATTTTTGACACACTCAGTCATCAGACCATGTCCCCAATAATCATGCCGAAGAAAATAACCGAGCTCTGCTTCGCCCTTGATTTCGTCTATCTTTTCAAATTTGATAGATCCGATCATTTTCTCAGAAGCTTTATCACAAATCGCCCAAATTCCAAGAGGATGTTTCATAAAATAATTAGCCAATACATGTTGGCTTTCTTGTAAATTAGCCTGCACAGGAAAAATGAAGCGTAGATTTTCAGGATTGGAGGCAATTTTATAAAAATCTTCACTATCCATAAAGGAAAATGGACGTAATACTAAATGTTCTGTTTCTATAAAGGCGAATTCCGCCAATTTTGTCCACAAATTCATATCTTACCTCTAAAGATAAGACCCAGTTGGTACGCCAACTGGGCTATTTCACCTCATCATGTCAACGTTGTTTCGAATCTATTCTTCGACAAGCTGAATGTCTGCTCCTAAACTCGTCAACTTTTCAATAATATTTGAATAACCTCGTAAAATAAATTCTACATTTGTAATTTCGGTTTTTCCATGAGCTAGCAAGCCTGCAATTACAAGAGCTGCTCCTGCCCGCAAATCAGTTGCTTTGACCGCTGCACCTTGCAATTGATTAGGTCCTTCATAAGCAATATGATTGGCACTTGTTGAAATCTTACCGGTCATTTTTGCTAATTCAGCGACATGATTTACTCGCTTTTCATAAATCGTATCAATAATCAAGCCACGTCCTTTAGCTGTCAATAAAAGTGGCGTAATAGGCTGTTGCAAGTCTGTAGCAAAGCCTGGATAAGGAGCCGTCTTAATATTGATTGCTTTCAAATCATGTTGCTTTTCGACATAAACACTATCTTCAGAAACGGTCATACGAACTCCCATTTCCTCTAATTTCGCAATAAAGCCTTCTAAGTGTTCATAAAGGACATTGTTGATTTGCACACCTTCACCAATTGCAGCAGCCATTGAGATATAAGTTCCTGCTTCAATTCGATCTGGAATGACTTGATGACGAGTACCATGAAGTTTGTCAACACCTTCAATGACAATAATATCCGTACCCGCTCCTCGAATGTGTGCTCCCATATTATTCAAAAGTGTCGCTACATCAATGATTTCAGGCTCACGAGCTGCATTTTCAATAACGGTGCGCCCTTTTGCTTTTACTGCCGCAAGCATGGTATTAATGGTCGCCCCAACACTTACCGTATCCATGTATATACTAGCTCCGTGGAGATGTTTACCACCTGTCGAAAGGTTCATGAAATTCCCCTCGTAAGACATAGTAGCCCCCATGGCTTCAAATGCTTTCAAATGCAAGTCAATAGGTCGCGGACCCAAATCACAGCCACCAGGTAAACCAACTGTTGCTTCGCCATAGCGGCCCAGCAAGCTACCATAAAAGTAATAAGAAGCACGCAAGCTATTGATTTTACCATAAGGCATGGGCATATTTTTTATACCACGAGGATCAATTCTCAGTGTATCATCTTGGCGCTCAACAGTAGCTCCCATAGCTTCCATAATGTCAATCAAACTCACAACATCAGAAATATCTGGCACACAGTCCAATGTCACGATTTCATCAGATAAAATTGTCGCCGGAATTAAAGCGACTACGCTATTTTTAGCACCACTAATAGTCACCTCTCCTTTTAAGGGGCGACCACCATTAATTACAATTTTTTTCATTTTCAGCTCTTTCAAAGAATTTCTAATCAAATATACTGCACTTTATTATAACACAGTTTCTGGGAAAATCCTATCCTTTTAAAGAAATCTCTTTTGACTTGTCATTCTTGTTATATAACGATTACAGAGCCATTTTATTTTTGTAACATTAAAAAAGGAGTGAGATCGAACTAAAATTTGAAAATTTTTAGTTCGTAATCTCATCCCCGAAAGGTTGCTCAACAATTTCCTAGACTGTTGAGAGGTGAAAGTTTTTTATCAAAAGTACTCTTTTCTGAGCTTGAAAAACGAATAGTCTTGAGACTTGCTTAGCACAAGCTCTGTTCGCTATATCCAAGTCCTGCTTTGAGTAATCAGCCAACTGCGCTACTGGTTTATTTTGAAACTAAAGATTTTTGGTCTAAGCGACCTACTTATTATTTCACAGCTGCTTTCAAAGCATCTACTTTATCAAGTTTTTCCCACGGTAGGTCAATATCCGTACGTCCCATGTGCCCATAGGCAGCAGTCTGACGGTAAATTGGTCGTTTCAAATCAAGCATTTGAATAATACCCGCTGGACGAAGATCAAAGATTTGTCGAACTGCTTCTTGAAGCTTGCTTTCTGAAACTGAACCTGTACCAAAAGTATCAATGCGGACTGATACTGGATGTGCGACTCCGATAGCATAGGCTAGCTGAACTTCTACTTTCTTAGCTAACCCTGCTGCAACAATATTCTTGGCAATATAACGCGCTGCATAAGAAGCAGAACGATCGACTTTTGTAGCGTCCTTTCCAGAGAAAGCCCCACCTCCGTGACGTGCATAACCGCCATATGTATCAACGATAATCTTACGTCCAGTTAAACCAGAATCTCCTTGAGGCCCACCAATAACAAAGCGACCGGTTGGATTGATGAAAAACTTACTTTTTTCATCCAAATACTCTGCTGGAACTACTTCTTTAATGACCTTTTCAATCACATCTTGATGAATCTGCTCATTGCTTACTTCTGGGTCATGTTGAGTGGAAATAACAACAGTATCCACGCGCACTGGTTGGTCATTTTCATCGTATTCAACCGTTACTTGAGATTTTGCATCCGGACGAAGATAGGAAATTTCTCCAGACTTGCGAAGCTCTGCTAAACGACGGACTAATTTGTGACTGAGAGAAATGGGCAACGGCATTAGTTCAGGTGTTTCATCTACGGCAAAACCAAACATAAGCCCCTGATCTCCAGCACCAATCAAATCAAGTGGATCTTGTTCAGTATTTCCACGAATTTCAAGGGCTTCATTCACCCCTTGAGCGATATCTGGTGATTGCTCAACAAGCGACGGATGCACCCCCACTGTTTCTGCTGAAAAACCATATTCAGCTTTTGTATAACCAATCTCTGCAATTGTATCGCGAACTATGCGGTTAATATCCACATAAGCATTTGTGGATATTTCCCCAAAAACATGGACAGAGCCTGTATAGACAGCTGTCTCAGCAGCCACATGAGCTTCTGGATCCTGCTCCAAGATAGCATCTAAAATAGCATCTGAAATTTGGTCTGCAATCTTATCTGGATGTCCTTCAGATACAGATTCAGACGTGAAAAGTTTACGTTCTGACATATTCATGTCCCCCTTTTAATGAAATATTCCCTCCTAAAAATTCTATTATTGCTAGGAAGTTACTTGAAAATCTGTAAACAGACTTACGTTAAAAAGTTACAAAGCACTAGTCTCTATGGTTAATATTTAACCTTTGACTACCTTTTCGGGACTATTTTAACTTCTCTATTGTATCATTTTTTATCCTAATAAACAGAAAATTTTCTAAAAATTATAAGAAATTTAAAATACAATAAGGTTGAAAAACACTTCCAACCTTATGCTTGTTATGATGATTTGCCTCCATAGACAATTTGTCCATCACAGATCGTATAGTGAACAACACCTTTTAATTTTTCACCGATAAATGGTGAATTAGCTGCTTTTGAGGCAAAATCTTCTGTTATCATGCGTTCAGCATCTGCATCGAAAATGGTGAGATCTGCTGGCCCATTCTCAGCAAGATAACCCGCTTCAAAATCATAGAGTTGCGCTGGGTTAATTGTCATTTTTTCCAGCAACTGCATGAGTGTCAAATGACCTGCTTCCACCAAATACGTCAAGCCAAGCGAAAGTGATGTCTCTAGACCTGTCATGCCAGATGGTGCTTTGGTGATGTCTTTTGCATTCTTTTCATCAGCGTGGTGAGGTGCATGGTCTGTCGCAATGACTGAAATAACTCCAGACTTAAGTCCTTCAATGACAGCTAAACGATCTGATTCCAAACGAAGGGGCGGGTTCATCTTGGCATTGCTTCCTTTTAACAGCAATAGCTCTTCTGTCTTAGAAAAATGCTGCGGCGCTGCTTCTGCTGTTACGTGAGTGCCCAATTGCTGAGCGAATTCCACGACTTTCACACTTTCTGCTTTTGATAAATGCTGGATATGAATATGAGTATTGGTTGCATGAGCAATCATCACGTCACGCGCAATCATACTATATTCAGCGACCCCAGTCGCACCGCAAAATCCAAAATGTTCTTTGGCAATCTGCTCATTAAACCCAAGGATACCATTGAGTTCTGGGTCCTCTTCGTGAAGGCAGATAAATGTACCATTTTTGTCAGCTTCTTCCAAAGCTTCGCGTACCACTTTTGTACTTTTTAATGGAATTCCGTCATCTGAAAAACCAATAGCTCCCGCTTCCAAAAGCGCTTTGAAATCTGTCAAATGCTGTCCATCAAAATTCTTTGTAATGGTTGCAACAGACTTAATATGAATGTTTTCATGATTGGCAGATTCTAATACTTCTTTCAACGTCTCTACTGTTGAAATCGTTGGAGTGGTATTTGCCATCATGACAACCGTTGTAAATCCACCCGCTGCCGCAGCTAAAGCACCCGTATGAATGTCTTCTTTATGCGTCTGACCAGGTTCACGAAAATGAACATGAATATCAATCAGCCCTGGCGCCACCACCAATCCAGTCGCATCAATCACCTGAGCGTTTTCTGCCTTCAAATCCTGACCAATTTTAAGAATTTTTTTATCCTTAACCAAAACATCGCAAATCTGATCTAAACCAGACTTAGGGTCCATGACACGACCATTTTTAATTAACAACATGTACTTTTCTCCATATTCTCCATAAAAATCAACATGACTCTCCACCAACTTCTCTCCTTTGTAAGAAAATTTAGCCGAGAAGAATGGTTTATCTTCTAAAATCCAAGATAGAAACGTATGATCTCCCTCCCAAGTTGGTTTGGACAAAACTTGTTCATAAGGCACCCATTCCAAAGTCCCCTCATCGCAGTCAATCAAGTCTCCCTCAAACTCCGTCACTTTAAATACATAGGTATACCAATCATGGTTAGGTGTAAAATCTGGAAACGTGATAATACCTTTTAATACTGGCTTATTGACCCGCAAACCTGTTTCTTCAAAGATTTCTCTTACAGCGCACTCCTGCGGCGTTTCACCTTTCTCTAATTTACCCCCAACACCAATCCACTTACCAGCATGAACATCATTAGGCTTTTTATTTCGATGTAGCAATAAAAATTCTTTGCCGTTGTCAATATAGCAAATCGTTGCTAACTTAACCATTTTTCTCCTTTCGAAAATACCACTATATAAAACTACTTATAATAACCAATTTATCGGCTCTATCCCTTGCGCTGTTAGAAAGGCATTGGTTTTAGAAAAAGGTTTGCTGCCAAAAAATCCACGATGAGCGGATAAGGGACTCGGATGAGGAGATTCTAAAATGAGATGTCTAGGATTAGTTATCAAGGCTTTTTTCTTGCGTGCATAAGAGCCCCAGAGTATAAAGACAACAGGTGTATCTTTTTCATTGACAACCTTAATCACAGCATCCGTAAACGGTTCCCAGATTTGACCGGCATGTCCATTTGCTTGCCCAGCAGGAACAGTCAAACTGGCATTCAGCAGCAAGACTCCTTGCCGTGCCCATGGTGTCAAATCATGAGATTCTTTGATGCCAATGTCATCTGCTAACTCTTTCAAAATATTTTGAAGAGAAGGCGGCGCTGGAATATCATCTGGTACTGAAAAGCTCAGCCCCTGCGCTTGACGCGGACCATGATAAGGGTCTTGTCCCAAAATCACTACTTTTACATCTGCTAAATCCGTCGTTTGAATCGCATTAAAAACTTTTTCACGCGGTGGATAGATTGTGCCTGATGAATAAACTTGATTTAAAAAGTAATTGATTTTACCAAAATACCCTTCAGGCAATTGCTGCTTAATCAAACGATGCCAAGCTGAATGTTCCATTGTTTCTCCTGTTCTATATCGTTATTTTTCTTCCTCTGGATAAGTCATGCCCCACTCTTTTCGTAAATCTGTCATGATTTTCATGACATCACGACTATAATCCAAATACATCTCATTTTTGTCACCAGCTACTGCTTCTTCCATATCAAGAATTTCATACATTAAAGCTTCGCTCGTCTTTCCCGTTTCAATGATTTCTTGATGCCCGTCCCCCGTATAGGTAATAACTGCCTTTTGTCCTCGAGGATATTCATATATTTCAATATAGCCTTTATCATAAGCAATTGTTCCTCGCTTAGGCTGTTTAGCATGGAGACTCAAGGTCAAAGTTGCCATTTCTCCTTCAGCATTCGTCAGAAGAACCCCCGCCTGCTCATCAACGCCCGTTGGTGCAAATTTCACTTGTGAAAGAATTTGATTGGGTCGAGATGTCATAAACCACCGAACAAATGACAAGGCATACACGCCAATATCTAATAGTGCACCACCTGCAAGCTGACGATTAAAGAAACGATTGGTCATATCATATTCTTTGTAACTGCCAAAGTTCATTTGAAGCATTTTTAAATCACCCAATTGACCACTGGAAATGATTTTGTTCAATTGTCGATAGATTGGCATGTGGTAAATCGTCATCGCTTCTGCCAAAATGACATGTTCTTGCTCGGCTAATAAAACCGCTTCTTCCAATTCTTCTGAATTGAGCGTAATGGACTTCTCACATAAAACGTGTTTCCCGTTTTTTAATGCTTTTCGTAAAAAATCAATATGCGTATTATGTGGTGTGGAAATATAGATAATGTCCACATTTTCGTCCTTAAATACATCATCAATCTGATCATAAACTTTTTCAATACCATATTTCTGTGCAAAATCCACACCTTTTGCATACGTTCGATTGGCAACAGAATAGAGTTTTCCACCCAATTTCTCCAAGGCCTGTGCCAATTCATTAGCAATCACACCTGTACCTAAAGTTGCCCAATTATAGCGTACCTTATTTTCCATGGTCATTCTCCTAGCTACATAATTATCTTTATCATACCAAATTTTCCTTCATTTAGCTGACTTTTTGTGTAGAGACATCCCTTTTGACAAAATCCTATGAAATCAAACTATGCTTTTCTATCTAAACAATCGAATAAAATCAAGGATTACAATTATTCAGAATATTCCTTTATGTTATAATAAATTGAGAAGGGAGCAATTTTATGTGGTCTTGGTTTATTGTGTTTTTACTCTTGTTTATTGCTTTATTTTACTTTTCAAATCTAATTATAAAAATCATTATCGGATTTATATTATTTATTTTTGCGATTGCTATCATTTGCTTTATCATTGATTTTCACAACAATCCAAATAAAGACTAAAAATTGGCTTAAATAAGTCATTTTTCTAATGGGATAAATGAGATGCAAGATTGGCTTATTCAGGAGTAAATCTTAAAAATGTTATTAAAAAAAATCGTCATTTCTAAAAAACACCCCAATACATTATTGGAGTATTTCTAGTTTAGTTATCTTCAGAGATAGCTGAGTCCAACTCTTTCTCATCTGATTGAACAACTTGTTCTGGAGTTTCAGTTGTAATCGCAGATTCTTGTTGAGATTGAGTTGGTGTTGTTTCAGGTTCAACTGCTTGTTCTTGTGGTTGAGTAAATTGTTGTGCTTGAACAGGTTGTTGCTGAGGTTGTGCTTGTTGTGTCGTAAATTGTCCTTGGTGAACCGTAGATGTTTTCACTTCTTTAGTTGGCATACAAAGTAGGACAATTAGAGCGATAGAACATAGTAACATAGCAACGGCAGCCAAAATATTTAAAATTGGAACCCACATCAAAAGTATAGGACCTGCATATAAAAAGATAAATGGCCAATGATAGCCAGCATCCCGCAAACGACGCACATAATCGCCAAATTTGGGACTAAAGTTGCTATCCCAAAAACACTCAATAAAATAATGATAAAAAATTCGGAACCTAAACTACTTATAAAAATACTTGGATCAAATTCTCCTTCATAATCATAATAAGTCGCTTGCTGTACAACATTGAAGATTGCAACCAAAATTGACCCAGAAGCCATAATACCAAATGGAAGTGTAATCAAAACATTGCACAAAACAGACCACCAATAGTCAGATCTAGTTGATTTTCCTTCAAAATCAGCATAGTGAGTCCAAAACTTTTTATAAGCTGTAAACATCATAAATCTCCTAACATTTTAATTTCTAATAGGAATATCATACTTTCCCTAATAAATCAACGGAAATTAATTTTTAGAGAACAATTACTTGACCGTTTCTAATCGCCAGTTTGTCCACCCTGAAAATTTAACTGCCCCTTGTTCATCTGTCCGATAGAGTTTAGCAGGCAATTGTGCAAATCGCTCTATTGTATCTTGACTAGGTTGCTTAGATTGATTATTTTTCCCAACAGAAATGAGCGCAACCGTTGGTTCTATTTGTTGCAAAAACTTTGAACTTGATGAACTTTTAGCTCCATGTTGCCCGACTTTCAAGACATCTGTTTTCAACTTTGGATAATGTTGCATCAACTTTGCTTCCTCTTCTTCTTTCAAATCGCTTGCAAATAAAAATCTTGTACGGAAAAACTGACCATATAAAACAATCGAATGGTCGTTCTTGCTAGCACCCGAAAGAACTTGCAAATGATGATCAAAAATAGGAAGTTTGTCACCTTGTTTTATGACATGAATGAATGTATTTGTCTCCCTTAATTTCTTTAGGAAATCTGCATTGCTTAGACTACTTCTGGAAATATAAATTTTCTTTATTGCAAACTTTTTAGCAACTCCTAATACATCTCCTGCATAATCTGGATTAGGATTTGTTAAGACTAAAGTATCAATCGTATCTACGCCACGACTTTTTAGGTAAGGAATCAAAGTTTTCTCTGCATTTGAGCTAGTTGCTCGTTTTTGCCAAGCTTCTTTTGTTCTAATTTCCTCACGTCCGCCAACATCAATCAATACATTTTTTCCTTTCCAGTCTCTCAGAAAAATACTATCTCCTTGTCCAACATCAACCATTGTGATCTCGTTTTGCAAAGGAAATTTATTTATGAAAAATAGTAATGAAAGAAACAGACTAAGAAATATTACCCACTTTTTATTTTGCCGAATATCGTACAAAATAGCTAGTACAAGTAACATGACAATCAGCAAAAGCGGACTGGGCTGCCCAAAAACGATTGGTTTACCAAAGACACTTGCTATCCAACGAATACTATTTTCTAAACCTTCAAATAAAAAATTGACTTGAGTCAGCTTTATCAAAGGCGAAAAAAGAAAAATAAACATCAAGCCTGGCAGCATCATTGTATCGAAAATTAGTGAAAAAACAAATGTCAACAAAATAGACCAAGGTTGAAATTCACCAAAGTAAAAGATTAGAATTGGTAAAACACCAAGTGAAATAACGCTACTCTCTACAACAACTTTTCGCCAAGAAGTCAGACTTTCAAAATCTATCACACTAATGACAAAAGCATAAGCACAGGAGAGAACTCCTCCTGCCGACAAAAGAAAGGACGGCATAATCAAGGACAATATCATCATCGTTAAAGCAAAATTATCTAACTTAGTGATACCATGTTGCGATAATAATTTCTGAACTAAGCTCCGTACAACGGATACTGAAAATCCAGTCATTCCCGCATAAAAGAAAGAAAATGGATATTGGCATTTACGAACCATTTCTTGTGTAAACCCCAGCCTTAACAGTAACTTGCGAAATCCCTCCATAAAAAAGCCAACTTGCATGCCAGACAGCGCAAATAAATGAATAATTCCCAAGCTAGAATAAAGATTGCTCATTTCGTCAAAGGATGTATCCAAGGCACCAAATAAGAGTCCTGTCATGTAATTACTCATCGGATTTGGAAAATGGTTCTTGATAAATACCAGTGCTTTTCTTCGCCAGCTAGAAAGCCACTCAAAAGGGTGCAAGCTGATTCTATCTTGGCTCGATAAAATGGTATCCACTTTTAAAATTCGATAAATCCCTTGCGTTTTTAAATAGGATTGGTAATCAAAACCAGCAAAATTACGCTTCTTCTCAGGGATTTCAAATTCCCCTTCAACGGTCAATGTAACCAGACTAGAGAGATTTTGAAAAGCCAACTGTTCTTCCTTTGATTTCAATTTGTAGTAAACTTGATAAGTCTGCCTATTAGCTTTACCACGAAAAGAAAGCGAATCACCATTTACCTTAATCGTGTCAGGTAGAACTGCCACTTGTCTTATGGGAGAAGGTTCTACTTTCGTCTTCTGCTCTGCTATTTCCCTACGAATAAAGAAAAAACCAGCAAAACAAATTAGAATCATGAAGGTCATGAAACATTCTTTCGGTGAATAAAAGCGAAAAAGACAAATCACCAGAAAGATAAAACCCAACCAGCCTAACCAGCTACTTTGATAGATTGCAAAATACAACCAGACGAGCAAAAAAGCAATGTAAATCGGCTTAATCGGAAATCTTTTAATCCACTGTGACATATTCTTTCAATTTCTCTAGTGTTTTAGCACCTACTCCTGATACATTTTTCAGGTCATCAACGGAATTAAATTTCCCGTTTGCCTCCCGATAATCTAAAATATCTTGCGCGCGTTTTTGACCAATACCAGAAATGGTCTGCAACTCAGATAAATCAGCTGTATTTAGATTGACCTTATTCCCTTTTTGCGATGCGACTTCACTAGTTCCTGATGTTGAAGATTGTCCTGTATTGCTTGAAACACTCGCCGCATTCTCACCCATAGTTGCCACATAAACAACAGCTTCATCCGTTAGTTTCTGCGCCAAATTGATAGACTTGCTGTCAGCGTCTGTCGTTAAACCACCTGCTTTTTGAATCGCATCATTGATAC